>Ga0302300_1001153_pt1 | contig 15612 bp, 17 predicted proteins | sample III_Palsa_E1_1_FD_198756 | JGI IMG/M metagenome (GOLD analysis project Ga0302300, IMG submission 198756) | Peat permafrost microbial communities from Stordalen Mire near Abisko, Sweden - III_Palsa_E1_1 | ecosystem: Environmental > Terrestrial > Soil > Palsa > Peat permafrost | place: Sweden... | reverse complement strand
CTTAACGGGTATCCGGTTAGCATCGTTTGATATCCAAAGATATAGCTTGCTGCTTTTTTTAAAAATACGGCCCGGTATTATGGTGGGGTTAAATTTAAGACAATTAAATGTACCTATTGAACATTCGGCCTTTTCTTTTCCAACATAGGTGATGCTTAGCGTGTGTACGCCATCATCCAGGAAATATTGCAGGTTAAACTTATCACCTATCTTAATTTTCGAAACATCAATATTACGGGCAAAATAATAGGCCGATACAAAATCAAACACATCGCCTTTAAACGGGAATGTTCCCTTACCGGCGGTAATTGTATTGGTTACATGGTCGAATGTTACCTTATCGGTATGCTTCCAGTTGCCCTCATGGCGGTTTTCGGCATAAAAATAAGGCAGCAAGGTTTTTTGATCCACATAACTTTCGTAGCGGTTGCGCACTTTGTAAAAAACATCAAATGAGCCTGCGGTTCTACCTTCGGCAATGATATGAAAAGCAGGGTTGCCGTTATATTTTATATCCGTGTTCTCTACCCGCAAATCCGCTTCGGCGGCAGTAAAAAAACCATATTTTAAGGTATAGCTCAATTTTTCGCCGGCTTTAAATACAGGTTCGCTAACCTTGGTAAGTTCCTGTGCAAATACGCTGCTGCAACAACCTGTAAATACCAGGATAGCTAAAAAATATAATTTCATTCGTGTAGTAACGCTATAAGTTAGGCTAAAGTCTTAAACACAAAGTTTAAAATAAAAAACTTTGTGTTTTGTTTGGGTTGATAGCTTTTGTTTGCACTAACAACTCTTCCCGACCTTAGGTTCGCGCTTCAAAAAAAATTAATCCTTCCTTTTATAAATAGGCACGGTTGAGCATGGTTCGCCAAACATTACGCTTTTTACTACCGGGGTTAATTTTTTGGTAAGTTCCACATAGGCCGAAACCGGTACAGGCGTATCGCCGCAGCCTTTTATTACTATGCGCTGGTCGCGGTATTGCTCCACGTCCATTTTAGCTATTTCCTTTACAAACAAAACAGTTTCCAGTACTTGCAGGTCGCCAAATACAATTTCGCGGGCATAGGGCGCCATACGGTTAGCCAGCAGCATATAAGCCCAGGCGGGTACAATGGCATCGGCGGTGCAGGTAATAGCTACGTTTTTGCCGGTATATTGCGCCCAGTCGTGCGTTTTTACAAATTCACGAAAATCCTTCTCACGTAACATCAGTTCCATAAACAGGTTATCCTTTATGTCATATAGCGCACGCTCGCCCTGTGGGTAAAACGAAGCCGGGTCAAGCGTAGTTAAGCCGCTTTGCGCTACCTTGTTTATGATGTTTTCCTGTATTTCCATAATTGTACTATTGTAATTGTTGGTTTTTTTTAACCACAAAGTTCACTAAGAAGGCACAAAGCAACACAAAGCCTTGCTAATTCAAATATGTATTAAAACCGCTGTGGCTCTCTGTGTTTTTTTCTTTGTGGTTAAAAAAACCTCTTCAACCAAAAAATTGCCATAAAACAAAAAACCGGGAACCGCCATAAGCGAATCCCGGTTACAAAAATACTTTAAATTTGATTATAAGAACTTAACCCTGTAATCTTTTACATTCGCCTTATCTTTCAGGGCCTCAAAAACCTCCTGGCTTGAGCGCTGCAGCAATAGCTGGCCAATTTGTTCCCTTTCCCTCACCGCGTTTGTTAGCGGTGCCGGTTTTATGAAATTATCAACCGCGAATACAAAAACGCCTATCTGGCCTTCAACCGGGGCTGAAAGTTTGCCGGGCTGCGAACCAAATATGGTACCCACCACTTTATACTCTGCCGATGCACCTGGTATAACCGGGTTGGCAAAAACAATATTTTGCAGGGATAGTGCCTGGGCACCGGCCTTTTGAGCCACTTGCGCAATGTTTGATGATCCGCTTAGGGCCGATTGCAATTTATCGCTAAGTATTTTGCCTTTAACAGCGTTTAATACCAGCGGCTTAATTTGTGCCTTTACCGCATCTAATGATAGTATGCCCGCAGGTTTGATCTCGATTAAACGCGCTACAAGGTACTGGTCGCCAACGGTATATACCTGGTCGGATATATCCCCAACATCGCCTTTATAGGCCCATCTAACTACATCGCGCGCGTTTTGAACGGCGCCAAAACCAGAGGCTACCGAGTTAACATCATTAGCGGTTTTTGGTACCAGGCCCGATTGTTTAGCCTGTGCATCAAAATTATCCTTATTCAGCGCGCCTAAAAAGGCCTGTGCCTTGCTGTACGCGGCTGATTGTGTGGTGCTGCTCGCGGTTAAAGCTTTATCAACAGTGGCCACCTTAACTACTTTTGATGATCCTTTCTGATCTTCGATCTCTATCAGGTGTACGCCAAATTGCGAGGTAACAATTGTTATATCGCCTTTTTTGCCGTTAAATACAGCGTCTTCAAATACGGGTACCATGGTACCGCGACCGAATGTTCCCAAATCGCCGCCTTTTTCAGCCGAACCTTTATCAATGGAATACATTTTAGCCAGGTCGGCAAATGATTTGCCGGCTGCCAGCAGTTTTTTAAGCGAATCAGCCGTAACTAAGGCCTTATCAACACCGGCGGTTATCGGCAGCAGTATATGCCTTGCCTTAACTGAATCCGGGCCGATACGTGCATCAACCAGTTTTGAAATTTTGTAGCTACCGCCTGATAAGTATGGGCCGTAAACAAAGCCCGGCGTAGCGCCAAACATTATGGAATCTATTTTAGGATCAAGCTGGCCCTTGCGCTGGTAAACTATCGGGTTTTTTGTATCGGCATTTACTTCAACAAAAAGCGAATCATTAGTGCTGGCTTTAAAATCAGGCACTAATTTATCTACCTGTGCTTTTATAACTGTCGAATCATCTTTAGATGGCGAGGCATTAAAAGTAACGTACTCCAGGCTCCTTAATTCTTCAGGGTTTTTATATTCATTTTTATGATCATTATAATAATTTTCATAATCATCATCGGTTAAGGTAACCTTACTATCAGGTATTGAAGCGTAATCGAGCCTTACATATTTAAAGTTAACCAGCTTGTTTTTAGCTTCGTAATCGTCCTTAGCATCTAGCGAATTAACATATAGGCCGTTAGTTATCAAAGCCATGTATTTTTCGGTACGCTTATCACTCTTTATATGCTCAACAAAAGCTTGCCAGCGCGGTAAAACCGGGTCATCGGCTTTCGCGTTGGTAACATTGGTTAAAAAGTTGTTCAGCTTAGCCCTGTCCAGTTGCCCGGTTTGCGGATCGCCGAAGGCCTGCACAATTTGCGGGCTTGGGTTATCACCCTGTATGAGCGATTTCATTTCGTCCTCGCCTACCACTAAGCCCAGCTTATCCATCTCTTTATTCAATATCACTTCCCTTAATTCTTCATCCCAGGTGGTTGCCTGTATGTAGCTGGTAATTTGAGGTGTGATATCAGTTTGATGCGACTGCTGCTTAAAGTTATTGGTATTATCCTGAACTTTCTGATCAAAGTCGGCATAACTAACCTTTTCACCGGCTATTTCGGCCAGTGTAGTATTGTCGCCATGAAAAAACGAGCTTCCGTAATGTATTACCTCGCCCGCTATAAAAGCAAAAAGCGCGAAACCAATAACGATGACTAAAATCAGCCCCATCCGGTTACGCAAAAAACCCATTATTCCCATAAAAAAATCTTATATAATATTAATAGTACTCAAAAAAGAGGCGCAAGATACAACTTTTAACAAAATTTTTTAATACAAAATTTTTACTAAAAAATGACCCTGTTTATTGTGCCGGCGCATCGGTTACACTGAAGATGCCGGTGGACTGATTTATAGTCCAGTGATTTAAGGTTTGATCGCTCTGAAACCCCGTTCCATTCATAATATCGCCGTTTGCCATGGTAATTTGCACCTCTTTGCTGGAGTGCATTTGCTTGCTGTTCTGATCCCAGATCAACTCGTCCGACTTGAATGTTTCGCCTTTATCATTACGGGCCACCACATTTTTACGGCATTGAATTGTTTTTTCATCCTCGCGCTGAATGGCATAATCGGCGGTTAAGTTGCCTATTTTGTTCAGGTCCTTATCAAACAGGGTAATATTAACACCCTTGGGCATCTCGTTATAAGGCTTATTCCCGGTGTATTGGAGTAATAGCGGTGCAAGCACCTGGAACTTTACTTTGGCCGAATCGCTGTAAATTATATTAACATCGGTATAGCGCTCAACCGGGGTGCTTACATCAACTGCCGATATTTCCTGCACCTTTTTTAGGTCGTTTTCGCATGCGGATAGCAATAGCAGGCCGGTGAGGAGTGCCGGCCAACATACTTTTGGTAAATGCTTTGCCCCACCGTGCATATATATCCTTGTATTAGTCTAATTTATATTTGATGAACCACCTGTCGTTAAGTGTGAATGATAGATGCAGGTTAACGTAGTTTTCGCGCACCAGGCCGTTATCCAAAGTTCCGCGCCTGCCTACTTCTGCCGAAAAATTGATCTTATAAAAACTGGTAACATTTGGCCTTAATGGCAAACCTAAACCAAATGTAAGCGCGTAGCTTTTAATATTGGTGGTAGTATTATTGGCGGGGTCGTTTATATCGATATAAGATTGATCATAAATAAATCCTAAACGATAATCGATAGTTGCCCAATAGTTGCTAAGCGCGTTGAGGTTAGGGGTGAACTGGCCGCCTAAATTATAGGTTTTGTCGTTTTGCAGCTCCTGGTTAACACCGCCAATGGTAAGTGCCGACCAGTTGGTTGTGCTATATTCGGCTCCTATTAAAAATTTGTTATCATTCATAAACGTTAACCCGTAATGACTGATGCGCGGAAGCTGTATTTTTTGATTAGGAGTTTTGGTGTATGCCAGGGTATCTAAGGGTACATTCTGGTTACCGCTGCTGTCATAATCATATTGGCTCACCACATTGGTATAGGTGCTGTTTAGTTGGGTGCCTGCCGATGCTGAATAACCAAATATAAGGTGTTGGGTAGCGGTAAAATCAACTGTATACTGCGCGCCGTAATCATAGTTAACGCCGCCGATGGAATAGCTATTCTCAACCCGCGAATCTAAGGTACCTACCAGGTCGGGGATCTCTGTTGAGCTGAACTGCTGCAGGTTACCAAATATGTACGATACATTGGCACCCAGCAACAAGTGCTTGCCTATGCCAAAACCATAACCCAAATAGGCTTTTGATAAACCGCCCTGGCCGCTATATATATAATTTACGGCATTGGTATCGGCGGGTGAGGTTGTTCCGAAATTCTTTTTTGTGGTTTCATAATTATAACCAAGCTCGCTGTAAGGCAACAAACCAAAGCTAAAAGCCGAATGTTTGCTTATAGGGAACGCGAAGGCCACGTGGCTTAGCCTGAAGTTACCGTTTGACTGGCTTGGCTGCCCCAATTGGTTCAAAGTAGTTGTGCTGCCATCAATACCAACATCAATAACCGTTAATCCAATTTTACCGTAGGTGGCAGGGTTAAGCGGGTTTATATTATAATAACCGCTGTAATTGTTGGTAGCTACAGAAATATCGCCCATGCCATTGCTTTGCGGCAGTACCTGCGGCGTAACAAGGCCCAACCCGTATTGCGAATATGGAGAACTTGTAGTGGCTGTTGATTGCGCCCTTGCCTGGAAAACAATAATTGCAAGTAAGAAAGTTACAAATAGTTTAGTATATTTAATCATTATGCTTTTGTATAGCTGCGTTTAATCCTTTTAGAACCAGGTAAGGCTCAATTTTTATATAGGGGGCAAAGATGCTATTTTTTAACAGCGTATCAAAAAAAATACTGTCGCCCCCGGTTAGTATAATATTCAGTTCGTTTTCATGCTCCGCGCAGCTTTCAATAAAGCCGGTAAGCTCATATTTTATGCCGTTTTGCACACCCGAAAGCATAGCACTCGCGGTATCATCGCCATAAGTAGCGTTAAAGCTGGCATCTTGCTTTAGTACCGGCAATGCGGCGGTATAATAATTAAGTGCCTTGTAGCGCATCTCTAAACCGGGCGATATGCTGCCGCCATAATAATTGGCCTTGGCATCAACATAATCATAGGTTATACACGTGCCGCCATCAATCACCAGGCTATTTTTACCGGGGTATAAATAAGCGGCACCAATAACGCCGGCCAAACGATCGAGCCCAAGTGTACGAGGTGTTTTGTAATGATTGGTAATACCTGTTGCCATTTCAGCATTAAAATAAATTAACCGGATCTTTTCCTTTAATACTGTTTCCCATTGCTGGCGATCTTTTTTTACCGACGATATGATCGCCCTGTTAACGTTATAACTGCCCAGTAAATTATCAAGCATTTTAATTTCCGGATCCTGATAATGTGCCGTGTGCATTAATTCATCCTGCTTAAAAACAGCAATCTTTGTAAAAGTATTGCCTATATCAATAACCAGGTTGGCCATCAGGCTTTAACCAATGATAGTATAGATTCAAAAATAGCCAGCCCGTCCTCGTTACCTACCAAACTATCCGAAGCACGCTCCGGGTGAGGCATTAAACCAAATACATTACGTTTTATATTGCATACGCCGGCAATGTTCTCCAATGAGCCATTGGGATTGGCATCATCGGTAACAATACCCGAATCATCACAATACCTGAACAAGATCTGGTCGTTATCCTTTAACGATTGCAGCACATCAGCATCGGCAAAATAATTGCCTTCGCCATGCGCTATCGGAATTTTTAAAGCACGTTGCGGGTCGATCTGCGATGTGATCATGGAATTTGCAGTTTCCGCCTTTAAGTAAATGTTGCGGCAAATGAATTTCCTGTTCTCGTTATGCAGCAAAGCGCCGGGTAAAAGGCCGGCTTCGGTCAACACCTGGAAACCATTGCAAATACCCATCACATAGCCGCCGTTTTCGGCAAACTTTATAACCTCCGTCATAATAGGCGAAAAGCGGGCAATAGCACCCGAGCGAAGATAATCGCCAAAGGAAAAGCCACCAGGCAAAACAACAAAGTCTACACCTTGCAGGTCATGATCTTTATGCCATAACCGGGTAACAGGTTCGCCCGTTACTTTTTCTAATATGTAAATGATATCTTCATCACAATTAGAGCCTGGAAATATTACTACGCCAAATTTCATGGTTTATTTGTTTTTCGCTACAAAACTAATATAACAGCTGAAATTTGAACGAATTTAATAGTTAAAAAGTGTTAAACTGGAAATATACGATGCTGATAAGCAGTAAAAAAAACAAAGTTTCGTACACCCATTTGTTAAGGGCATATAAAAAGTAGTAGGCAAAAAATATGGCGGCGGGCACCGCGCACAATAAAAAGTGATTTAAATTAAACTGCGCCTTTACATAAAACGAAAGCCCGGCTATTAAAAAAACAAAAAATAACAGCTGGAATGATTTGCGTACCTGCACATAGCTTTTAAAAAAGTTTTGCCTCAGTTTTAAAAAACTAAACACCAGTATAATGATAACCGGGATAAGCACCAGGTAGTTATAATAATTAATGCTGATACGATTGGGGAATTTGGTGCCCAGGGGCAGCCAGATATCATAAAACTGGTTAAACTTATCGTGCAGGTAATAAAACACGGCTAAAAAAAAGAAAATGGTTCCGTAGCCAAGCATCCCGGCAACCCACTCGCGCCAGTTAAAGGGTTTAAATATGATAAGGGCTATCCATATTACCAAAAACAAATAGATGAAAGGGAAATAGATTAACGTGCCAACGGCTACTATCATCCCCAGATCAAACACGTTGGATTTAGCGTCTTCGCCTTTGTACAAGTCGAACAGTTTGAACAGCATCCATATCACCAAAAAATTGCAGATGAGTGGCGCGCTGAGTACCAAAAACGGTGTAAATAAGCCCGAAATAGTTACATACATTAAAGCGGGTAAAAAAGTAGGCTTACTTAGTAAATTATAGTGATTAATTAGGTAATTGAGTAGCAGGGCCTGTATAAACACCAGCACGGCGGCCAGAAATATATTGGCTGATGGTGAAAAAAAATGTTCGTAGGGGAAAGGAACCAGCAGCCTGGCAAATGGCTCGACAAAGGTAAAATCAATAGCTGCCGGGGCATGAAAAGCGTAGCCCACCCGCAGCGCGAACAGTAAAATTACCAGCCATATAACACTAAGCGGATTAAATGTTCGAAAAATATTGATCATGATGCTATTCCGGCGGCAATATTAAGCAGAAAACCTTTGCCTACCAATATTTGGTTCAGATGGAGCGCGTTTGATCATTGTTTTGCATATTTTTTGATCATATCATCCACTATGCGGGCGGTTTCATCCGGAAAGTTTACGGTGATCTTTTTATCATCGCCCAACCAGGTATTAATGCGGGTGGTAAAGTTGTCGTCAATCTCGTTAACTACCGGCACACCCAGCTTTGAGGCTGCAAGGGCGTTGCAGCGCTGTTCGTATTGGCCCGTCATGGGGATCATCATAACCTTTTTGTTCAGGAACAGGGCTTCGGCAGGGCCTTCAAAACCGCCGCCGGTAAGCAGGCCCGCGCTGCTGGCCAAACTGGTATTAAATTGCTGATTATTCACCGGGAATATTTGCACATTGCCTTCGCGATAGGGTGTTTTTTGCCGCTTGGAAAATATCTGCCATTCCACATCCGTGGCTTTGCTTAAATATTTAAGCAGGGTTTTATCGTCATAAGCGGGCAGGTAAACGCTGTAATGCCCCAGGTTTGAGGTTTCCAGGTTGCGGATCTCGCTACGGATAACCGGTGTATGGATAAAATCATCATAGCGCTCAAAATGGAAACCGATATGATAGGTAGTGGGCGAATAATATTTAAACAGCCACTCGGCCAGGTTCCATTTTTCGGGCCGGGGTGTTTTGGGCGATACGAATGAACACTGGTGACTTAATGATACCGAAGGTATTTTTTGCAGTTTGCAGGCCCACGCGCTCACCGGTTCAAAATCATTAATAATCAAGTCATATTGTTTTAGCGGCAGGCTGTGCATATCGCGCCAAAGTTGCGGCAGGTTCATGATTTTGAAAGTGGCCCATTTATCAACACCGCCCTGTGTGCCAAATACAAAGCTAAAACCATGGAAACGGTATTTAAGCGGCTGTGCCAGGCTAACTTCGGCCTGGGTACCGCTTACCAGCAGATCGAGGTCGCCATATTGCTGCAACAGCGGCACAATTTCGCGCGCACGGCTAATGTGCCCGTTACCTGTTCCCTGTATGGCGTAAAGTATTTTCATTGATAAAAGACGAGCCAAGTTAATAAAGTTACCTCATAGGTGGTTACTAATATTAATTTATTCTAATATTGTTATGAGTAATTAAAACATTAATTTCGATTCAATATAATACAATGACTTACGCAGGCAATAGGATTATTAACGCAAATAATATCATTTCGGTGGTATTAATTTTGATTTTTAGTGTGGTAGTAATAGTTAGCCCTGAACCAGAAGTTACCTCTGAATTAAAAAATTGGTATGTGTATTTGATAATTATTCTCTTCGTTTTTACTATAAGCAGTAGTAGTGCTTTTTACTTTGAAATAACTGGCGATGAATTGATCATTAATAATTATCTATTGCCATTTGTAAACATTGAATATAAATTAAGTGAGATAACAAAGATTCAAATAGATACATCTTCTAAATCATTAGCCAAGGCACGAATAAAGGTAATCCGGGGCGATCAAATAGCTATTGGTTTTAATGCTGCAAGTTTACGCATACAGGACTGGCAGCTATTTGTGAGTGACCTTAGCAGTAAAAAAATTACTGTTGTGATTGAGTCCTATAGTTTAAAAGGTAAAATTGGCATACCTGAATAATAGAGTTTTGCCTATCCCGGTTCCTGCCTGAATCTTTCGAGCAGGCTTTTTACATCCAGTTTGGCATCCAGGTCTTCGGCATCGGTTTTATCATCTTCATCCTGGTCTTTTATAAAATCTTCAGGGCGATAGTTAAATATTTTCCATTGCTTGTCATGGTATTCCAGCGCGGTAAGGCTCTCCACCCAATCGCCCGAGTTTAAATATATTACCGAACCATTTTTTTCTGTCGATTCTATTTTCCTGATCTCGGCCTGGTGAATATGGCCGCAAATAACGTATTGATATTGCTTATCCACAGCCAGGTCGGCAGCGGTTTGTTCAAACTGGTTAATGAATTTTACGGCATCTTTAAACCGGGCCTTCACTTTTTTGGAGAAGCTCATTTTCTCTTTACCAACTGCGGTAAGGCACCAGTTGGTAAAGCTGTTGAGGCCGATGAGGGTATCATAACCCACCGCGCCCAGTTTGGCCAGCCATTTGGAATGCTGCATGGTAACATCAAACACATCACCATGAAATATCCAGGCTTTTTTACCATCTATGTTCAATACGATCTTATTCAGCAACTGGAATGAGCCTAAATTAAAATCGGTGAATTTGCGCAGCATTTCATCGTGGTTGCCGGTAAGGTAATAAACCGGTATGCCCTCAGTAACAAATTTCAGGATGCGGCGCACTACCTTCATGTGCGTTTCGGGCCAGTACGATTTGCTGAACTGCCATATATCAATAATATCGCCATTGAGGATAAGCATTTTAGGCTTGATGCTTTTGAGATATTTAAGCAATTCTTTTGCATGGCACCCATAGGTACCCAAATGCACATCGGATATAACTATGATATCAACTTCGCGCTTTGCCATTAAATTTGGGGGTTAAGTTTCCTTCCGGTAAGTAATACCGGTTAACAGTGAGAGGGTAGCCGAGCCAACGTTTATTCGTTGTCTTCTTCTTCATTTACGCTTAATTCAAAAGGGCTTATGTAATATACAGCTAATAATGCCAGTAATACAACCACAACCATATAAGAATACTCAAAATTCATATCAATGATTTTTACAAAAATCGGCAGACAAGATTATCTGAACATTAAGACAGTATTAAATGATAAAAGTTTAATGAGAGAAACGAATTGAGTTAAACACTAATTTATCGAATTAAGGCTAATTACACTAAACCTATTTAATAGGCTATTACGCATACGGAATTCGTCATAAATTCGCTTAATTCGTATCACTCAATTCTTAAATAAGTTGAAATGAAACACTAATTTTCCCGAATTAATCGAATTTCACTAAACTTATTCAATAGCTTATTTCACCTCCAGCATTCGTCTTAAATTCGTGGAATTCGTATCACTCAATTTACCTACTTGGCACCTAATGCTTTGGTGATCCTATCCAGTTGTTTAATATGATGTTTTAGATGGATGCGTATAAATTTATACCATTGTTTGGCGTTGAGCATGCCCATGCGCGGGTGTTTGGATCGCCTTTGGGCTGAGGCATCTTTTAAAACCTCCGCTATATCATCCATACGCTTGCGGCATTTGATGATCAGATTTCTTGCTTCTTCCTTACTGATCTTCACCGGCAAAATTTTAGAGGCCACCGAGGTTGGAACTTTTATTGTTACCGGCGGAAAGCTGCCGGTAAGCAATATCATCCGACCTAAAAAATTTATTCCGCCCGTTACGGGCTTGGCTGTACCGCTGGTGCAACGGTCAATGGCTATGCCCGAAGCCAGCGAGGCCTGCATAATATGTGAATACACCTCGGCGTACGACCAGCCACCGTTTGGCGGCGTTACATCAAATAATTCATCGGGGATACTATCTATCCGGCTGCGGTATTTATCTAATATGGTGTTAATGCGCTTATGTTCTTTGGAGATATTCACAGTTTAAAGGTAATAGTATTTTGTAATATTTCTAATCGAGCTTTATAACAAATCCATCAACTCCTTCAAGCCATGTATCTGCACCGGTACATCATTGGGTTTGGGCAAATTAGCCGGGTTAAAATAAATGGCATCCATACCAAAGTTCAGGGCACCGCGTACATCGGCTTCCAGGCTGTCGCCTATCATAATGCTTTCAGCCTTTGTCGCCCCGGCAAGGTTAAGCGCATGCTGAAAAATAGCTTCGTCGGGTTTGTTAACTCCTATCACTTCAGAAATGATGATGTGTTGAAAGTAATCGCCAATATTAGTACCGGCAATTTTAATTTCCGACGATTCCTTAAAGCCGTTGGAGATCAAATGCAGCGTATATTTCGACTGCAAATATTGCAGCACCTCGTGCGCATCAGGGAAAAGATTGGTTTTTGTGGGGCACAATTGCACATAGGCATCTTCAAAACCTTCGGGTATTACATCCGGGTGCAGGCCCAATTCCAAAAATGTTGTCCTGAACCGCGCTTCGCGCAAATAGTCCTTGGTGATGGCGCCCACATGGTATTGCGCCCACAGGTGATGATTGTTGCGGGTATAGGTTTCAATAAACAACTCGGGTGATGACAGGCCGATCTCTTTTAAGCGATGAATATCATAAAGCTCATACAGGGCTTCCTCGGCATTTTTATCAAAATCCCATATAGTGTGGTCGAGATCGAAGAAGATGTGTTTTTTGTTTATTTCGGATTTCGAATTTTCAATTTCGGATTTCATAGCGGTGGCAGATAAATTCAAAATTAAGGTTTTCACCTTTCAAATTCGAAATTGAACATCCGAAATCCGAAATTATAAATCCTCCTGCTGACATACCGTTGTCATAATCTGCCCTTACCTTCGAAATAAACTCGAAATTGAACATCCGAAATCCGAAATACAAAACATGGTTCCTTTTTTGCTGTAATACTTATTCGTATTTTTACCTATTCTATGGATTTTAATTTAACCTCGATATACAAACCCACCGGCGACCAGCCCGAGGCCATACGCCAGCTGGTTGAGGGTGTTAATAACGATGATACTTACCAAACCCTGCTGGGTGTTACCGGCTCGGGTAAAACGTTTACCATTGCCAACGTTATACAGCAAACGCAAAAGCCTACGCTTATACTAAGCCATAACAAAACCCTGGCGGCGCAACTGTATGGCGAGTTCAAGCAGTTTTTCCCGGAGAACGCGGTGAACTATTTTGTGTCCTATTACGATTATTACCAGCCGGAGGCTTTCATTCCCTCATCCAATACCTATATTGAAAAGGACCTGCAAATAAACGAGGAGATAGAAAAGCTGCGCTTGCGTACTACCTCGGCATTAATGTCGGGCCGGCGCGATGTGATCGTGGTTTCGTCCATTTCCTGTATTTATGGTATGGGTAACCCGGAAGATTTCGCGGCTTCGGTATTTAAATTCGCGGTAGGTACACGTATTAGCCGCAATGCTTTTCTGCACCGTTTGGTGGAGATATTATACGCCCGCACCACTGCCGATTTTAAACGTGGCACATTCAGGGTTAAGGGCGATATAGTGGATATTTTCCCTGCTTATATGGATTTTGCTTACCGCATCTCCTTTTTTGGGGATGATATTGAGGAACTAAGCACCTTTGATGTTACTACCGGCAAAACCATTGAGAAAATGACGCACATGGTGGTTTATCCCGCCAATTTATACGTTGCCCCGCGCGAGCGTTTCACCCAATCCATCTGGGCGATACAGGAAGAACTGGAAACCCGCAAAAAACAATTTATTGACGACGGCCGCTTTTTAGAGGCTAAACGCCTGGAAGAAAGGGTAAATTACGACCTGGAGATGATCCGCGAGTTGGGTTATTGCTCGGGTATTGAGAATTACTCGCGCTTTTTTGATGGGCGCGCGCCGGGTGCAAGGCCGTTCTGCCTGCTGGATTATTTCCCGGAAGATTACCTGATGGTGATTGATGAGAGCCACGTTACTGTACCGCAGATCAGGGCGATGTATGGCGGCGACAGGTCGCGCAAAATAGCGCTGGTTGATTATGGATTCCGTTTACCGGCAGCAATGGATAACCGCCCGCTCAATTTCCAGGAGTTTGAGCGCCTGGCGCCACAAACCATTTATGTAAGCGCAACTCCCGGCGATTTTGAGCTGGAAAAATCGGAAGGAATAGTTGTACAACAGGTGATCCGCCCTACCGGATTGCTCGACCCGGTAATTGATGTGCGCCCGGTAATAAACCAGGTGGATGACCTGCTGGATGAGGTGGATAAAACCGTAAAAATGGGCGACCGTGTACTGGTAACCACCCTCACCAAACGCATGGCCGAAGAACTGGCCAAGTACATGGACAGGCTGGGCATTAAGTGCCGCTATATCCACTCCGAAGTAAAAACGCTGCAAAGGGTGGAGATTTTAAGAGGATTGCGTTTGGGTGAATTTGATGTGTTGATAGGAATAAATTTACTGCGCGAGGGATTGGATCTGCCCGAAGTATCGTTAGTAGCAATTTTGGATGCGGATAAGGAAGGTTTCCTGCGTTCGGAACGATCACTGATACAAACTATAGGCCGCGCTGCCCGAAATGACCGTGGCCGGGTAATTATGTATGCCGATAAAATAACCGATTCGATGCAGATAACGATGGATGAAACCAACCGCCGCCGGGATATACAGATTGCTTATAACCTGGAGCATGGCATTACACCCACAACGGTGGGCAAAACCCGCGAGGAGATCATCGAGCAAACTTCGGTGGTTGATTTTAAGGGCGGTGTGCAGAAAGCTTATGTGGAAAGCGATATGGCCATGCTTGCCGCCGACCCGATCGTACAGTACATGACCAAGCCCGATCTGAAAAAATCGATAGAGAACACTAAAAAAGATATGCTTGCCGCCGCAAAAAACATGGACTTTTTATTAGCCGCCAAACTGCGCGACGAAATGTTTGCCCTGGAAAAAATGATGGAGGAGAAGTTTTAATTTGAAGATGTGTTGATTTGAAAATTTGAAAAGAATGATGTGAATCATCAAATCTTCAAATCACCACATCTTCAAATTAATTCCCTGTAACAAAATATTCAATCCCGTGTCAAAAAAACAACGTAAATCATAACGAAACAATTTTCACGTTATAATCTTATATTTGTAAGCTTAATTTAAAAAAAGATGGAACTTTTAGAATTCCTCATCATAACCGTACTAGTATTATACGTTATCCGCATGCTGGTACGTATAGTAATGCCGATGCTTTTTCAAAAGGTAATGAATAATGCACAGCAGCACCAGCAAAACCAGCAGCAAAATTATACCCGCAGCACCAAAGCCGGGAATATAAAAGTCGATTACATCCCACAGCAAAAAAAGGGCACCATACCCGATTCTGAAGGTGATTTTATTGATTACGAAGAGATAAAATAAACGCTATGCTGCCCGAAGAAGTTTATAAACGCAGGCATTTCGGTACGCCGCAGTCAACGCTTCTTATCCTAACTAATTTCACGGTGTTCGCCGTATCGGCCAGCATATTTGTTGGTTGTACCATAAACTGGTTCTTTTGGGTAACCGTGGGTTTACTGGCGCTTTATAACTTCTTTAATATTCGTAAAGACCGCGAAGAATACAACAAGTTTCGTGTTATAGCCTATGTCGTCAGCATTGTAGTGATGATCGCCCTGTTTATCCTTTTCAGATTAAAAGGGGAAAATTGTTAAGCAATCCTTTTCACTTATAATTCCTTTTCCGGTACAAATTTTTACTTTTGAAAATATTGTACTCATTTTAAAGCTCCTACATGAATAATTGGTTCAAACGCAATAGCATGCACTTTGCAGTTGCTGGTATTTTCCTGG
>Ga0302300_1001145_pt1 | contig 15685 bp, 8 predicted proteins | sample III_Palsa_E1_1_FD_198756 | JGI IMG/M metagenome (GOLD analysis project Ga0302300, IMG submission 198756) | Peat permafrost microbial communities from Stordalen Mire near Abisko, Sweden - III_Palsa_E1_1 | ecosystem: Environmental > Terrestrial > Soil > Palsa > Peat permafrost | place: Sweden... | reverse complement strand
ACTCCTGTAGCGCTAACATTAGTTCCTGTTAATATTCCTCCTGCCGGGGTAATACCCGTAAGGGAAACTGGAGCAGCCCCCGCACAAAACGGCCCGTATGCAGGTATGGCAATAACGGGTAAAGGATTAACTTTAAATTCCAGCTCGGCGGTATCTCCCCCTATGGTAGGGTAAGTAATAACAGCATAGTATTTGCTTAAATTGCTTACAGTAACGTTTGTGGGCGTTGCTATTAGAGTAGCAGCGCTTGCTGGCAGGGCCGAATACCAACCCTGCACTGTGCCTTTGGAATTAAAAGCAGTTATCTGCGTATTATACTTAGTTAAGTTCACCCCTGTAGCCGTAGGCGTTGCCGCCCCTGCTATAGTTTCGCAAAGTGAATCTAAAATAGGTTTAGGGGCGCAGTGCTGCAATACGTTAAATTTCACTGTGTCATAACAAGGCTTAGTCGTTGGGGTTGTAGGAACTGAGGTTAAAGCAAGGCTATAAGCCCCGGCTTCATTTATCTTTACTACCGAGGTATCATTCCTCCCTACTATCCCCGGGCCAATCCATTCATACGATTCAAAACCTTCAGGGACGTTATAAGACAACGTTTCGCTAAGGCATATAAAGGTATCTTCAATTAGAGGGAGAGAAGAACATTCCGACCATATATAGGCATAACCTCGGTGCCCACCCGGCTGGCAATCAGAAGCTATAAATGTTACTGTTACATTTTGGCCTATATAGGCCTGTAAAGGTATAGTAATGGTTGTCCAATTCCTGTAATACAAAACTAAATTTGCATAGGCCTGCACTGGATCTTTGGTCTGCCCATAGGGGGGATTATAATATGGATTGGGTATTGTGGCTGAGTCAAAACTAGTAACTGGTGGTTGCGCCACCTGCACATATTCTGCACAGGCAATTTCTCCAGATGTGGAAGCTGTCATGGTAACCTTAAAGAAGGGCCTCTGGTTATAGGCATGTGGATTTCCTGAATTCACAGGATCTTCCAGTACCACCGCATATTTATAAGTAAATATATTATTGGTGGCTGTTACCAAAAAAGTCTGACTTATCTCAGAAGCATTACCCCCATTCAAATAGTCTTCTATCATTACAGAATTGGTCGCCCCGGGAGGAGTTAGGGTTATTGCTGGAATAAGAGGGTCTGTGCCAGGAGCAGTCTTTACATTTACGCGAGGAGTTGGGGCGGCAAGAGGCAAAAGGTTGACGTAACCGGCAGGCGATTGCCCTGCTGCGACGTTACAAGGGTTAAGCGCCGGATTACTGGCGCAAGCGTTTGCATGATAAACTGTCCAGCCGGTAAGTCCATTTGTAAAACCCATATTAGTGCAGGGGCCATTGACAGCTTGCACTGTATTTAGTGTTTTCTGTTCGGCCAGTTGCAGCTCAAAGGCTGCTTTGTTTGGTAAAAAATCAGGGTATTGCTTTATAATATAGGCCTGCGTAAGACTATCAACATACTTTGGGAAATCAGAAAAGGTAAGAGACCTGTATCCCCCGTTAAGAAAGTTTAACTTATCATTGTAAATCAGTAGTTGTAAGTATTCCCAGTAAATGGTTGCATCAACCAGTGGTAATTTAAGGGCGGCTTCAATTTCCCTTTGCATTTCTGCAAAATTAATCGAACCCCATAGTTCTTCAGCATCTTCATAGTTGCTTATTGAGTCTGAAACAGAAAATAAATTATTTTTTACTTCAAAACTGGCAACCTTTTTGCTTGATGTTTCGTAGTACGAACTACTCTTTCCGAATAAAGGGGAAAGAGACAACCCACTTACCACTAAAATGGTGAGCAGTAACGACTTTATATAAACCTTAATAAAATAATGGTAATTTTTTATCATTTCTTAATGGCTATAAGGTAACAGAAATAGGTTAAATACGCTAATAAACTTACAAACTACCAATAACTTAGACTCTTCCACATGAATCAGCCCCAATTATCGGACAATTGCTATATCTTTTAAAAACCCGTTTCCCTAACTACTATTACCAGGGAATGCTATTGGGCCTTTTAAGGATTAACGCCTGTTAAAACTATCATTTCACCTTACTAATTAACCTTTCTGTCCATCTAAAATTCCCTTTCAATTGAATATAATCAATAAAAAGTTAAACTAATTTAAGTTTTTTTATCCAAAGAAAAAAATTTAAAACCTTACTTTTAAGGGATTACAGCCCAAAATGCCACCAGTTTTATAATTTAAAGCATTTTTTTAATTCAAAAAAAAATATTCACATAGTCCATTATCACAGTTTACTGGCAACCAAAAGAATAATCCTTCAAATTACAGCATTTTTGATAGACGAAATTGAAGAGACTTAAGACGCCCGGCTTTCGAAAAAAATTTCAGGAAAAAAATTAACTTCGCTGTATTTACAGACAGCCTGCCCGAACTATTAAAAGACGTGGCCAAGAAAAGGGTATTATGGAACACGCTGAAGGAACTGTTTACGGTGTAAATAGTAATAGTAGATTTCTTATACAATCGCTCGACTCCAGGCTAATGATTGTATACCATTTACAATATTCTAACTCCCCGCTGGCGCACGCGTGTCGCGTGTGCCATACACTTAAAAAATAAATTACTCTTGCTATTCACAGCGTCCACGCAGTGAATAAAGCTTCGCCAGGTTGACAGGAAGGACGCTGTCAACAGCATGAGCTAAATAAATAGTAAAAACGTGTCCATCCCCCGCCCCCCTTCGCAACCGCACCGCCGCCCACCCAAGGGGTAAATAAAGAATAAGGGCGAAATTAGTAGTATTTTTTTAATATATCAGTTTACACGTTAGGCTCCTCTTTCAACCTTTGGGCGTAGCAGTGGAGGCTGTGCGGGTTGTAAGCAAGAGCCGTTGTGTAAACTCGGCCCGCCCGGCCGTGGAGGGCAGCCGTAGTAAACTCTTTTATACGAGCAAAAGAAAATGAACAGATAGTAAGCAGTTTGACTATTTCGGCACGCGTTGCAAACGCGCGCCAGCAGAACAGTCTTAGTAAGCTACTTTATACTAGTAATAATAGTATGGCACAAGGAAATCCTTGCGCCAGAAACAATTTTCTTTAAACTTTAAACCTTACACTTTACACTTTGTGCTACATTTAATTTCCAACCCTTATTAAAATTTTGCCCTAAAGTTTTTTATTACTAAACTAAATTTCTTATTTTAGAATACAACCACACTCCCTCTAGTGCCAATTGGCACAATTGCCAAAATCACTGCAAATCTTACATCCTACCAAATTAACAATGACATAACAATGACATAACAATGACATAACAATGACATAACAATGACATAACAATGACATAACAATGCCAAAACAATGCCATATCAATGACATAATTTGCGCATGTGGAATGTCGTGTAAGATTTTCATTCAACTAGTAGTTTTATAAGTAGCACAAACCCCCAGGCCTTTGCAGCTTTATTAATAATTTAGGGGTTGTAGTAAGTAGTAGCGCCAACAAGCGGCAAAAGCTAACTACTAGTTTATGACCCTTTTAATAGAATGTAACTTATGAGTGTACAAGTTTGTAGTAGAGTTCAATATCCCTTTCAGGTCCAGGTAATCAATGCGCACCTCGCCAGAGGCATGCAGTATATGCCCATTAGCGAGTATAATGCCTACATGCGTGACCCTTCCGGCGTCGTTATGGAAGAACGCCAGGTCGCCCGTCCTCAGCTCGTCAAAAGGGATAGGGTTGCCGCAATCCGCCTGCTCGTAGGCATCGCGGGGCAGCTTATAGCCCGCTATTTTATATACCTGCTGCACCAGGCCGGAACAGTCTATCCCAAAGTGGCACTTGCCCCCCCACAAATACGGGGCCGACAAATAGTAACGCGCCGTCATTTCTATAAACTTCCCGTCTTTGGTTGTCTTGGGGTAAAACACCTCGCCCTGGAAAGTGAGCACCTCATCCTCCAGGCTTATCATCCCATTCTTGTAAAAAGGCAGCGTACTGCCCATCAGCACCGGGAAGAAGCGCTTCTCGCCCTGCAAAAGTCCCACCAGGTCTTTGCATACGGGTGAGTCATAACTACTAATCAATTCGTAATAATCCCTGGTAATCTTTTTGTATTGCTTACGGTCTATCCAGCCGTTGTACTCGTCGTATTCATTCTTGATATAGAGCCATTTCTCGTCCGGCGAAACTTTTAAAATAGTAAAAGCGTCGCCAAACATAAGCTGTGTGCCTATTTCACTTTTGTCAGAAGGCTCCATTCGTACCGGAATAACGCTTAAATGACAAATGCCATAATTTTCGGCATCAAGGAGATGGCCTGGTATATCCATTGTTTAAAATTTTTCTTTTGCCAATTCTCTTTTAACGTCGCGGCTCTTAATATCTTCTCGCTTGTCGTATAATTTTTTTCCCTTTGCCAAAGCAATCTCCAACTTTGCAAAGCCCCTGTCATTTGTAAATAAGCGTATGGGAACAATGGTTAGCCCCTTTTCTTCCGATTTACCCAGCAATTTAACAAGCTCTTTCTTTTTAAGCAACAGCTTGCGTTCCCGCATAGGCTCATGGTTGTTGTACGTGCCTTCGTTGTATTTGGATATATGTAGATTCTTTACAAACAACTCCCCATTCTGGCTAAAAAAGCAATAAGCTTCCTGTAGGTTAATGTTCCCCATCCGTATAGCCTTTATCTCCGTGCCGGTAAGCACAATACCGGCAATGTAAGTGTCCAGAAAAGCATATTCAAAAGACGCCTTCTTATTTCTAATATTAACCGAATCTGTAAATTTTTCCTTTGCCATTCTTAATTAAATCTTCATTCTTGGATCGGGGCTAACCTGCTGGTCTGCAAATATTCCCCTCTCGTATTTAAACGCTCCCGCCATAGCAATCATTGCCGCGTTGTCGGTACAATATTCAAACCTGGGTATGTATACGTTCCACCCCAATTTGTCGGCATTCTCCTGCAGTTTTTTCCTAAGCCCGGAATTGGCAGACACCCCTCCTGCTATGGCTACTTCTTTTATACCCGTTTCATTCACGGCCTTTCTTAGTTTCTTTAACAAAATCTCCACCAGGGCCTCCTGAATGCTGGCGCAAATATCGTTCATATTCTTCTCAACAAAGTCGGGTTCCCTGGCAGTCCTATCCCTCAAAAAGTACAATATAGCGGTTTTTATACCGCTAAAGGAGTAATTTAAGGCGGGAGTATCCACATTGGGGAACGCATAAGCATAAGGGTTCCCCAATTGGGCATATTTATCAACAAGCGGCCCCCCGGGGTAAGGTAAACCCAGCAACTTGGCGGATTTGTCAAAGGCCTCTCCTACCGCATCGTCCTGGGTCTGCCCTATCACCTTCATTTCCAGGTAATCTGTTACCAAAACAATTTGCGTATGCCCGCCGCTGACGGTAAGACACAAAAACGGGAAAGAAGGTTTAGGATCGTCTATAAAATGGGCCAATATATGGGCCTCCATATGGTTCACCTCAATCAATGGTACATTCAATCCCAGGGCAAAAGCCTTGGCGAAAGACACCCCAACTAATAAAGATCCTAAAAGGCCCGGCCCTTTGGTAAAAGCAACGCCATTTAGCATATATTTCGTTATATTTGCTTGTAGCAGCGCCTGTGCAACTGCGGGAACTATATTCTGCTGATGAGCCCTTGAGGCAAGTTCGGGAACTATTCCGCCATACTTTTGGTGTATACTTTGTGTGGCTATAATATTGGAAAGAATTTTGCCGTTCTTGATCACGGCAGCCGCCGTCTCATCGCAGGAAGATTCTATGGCTAATAATGTGAAATTCATAATAGTTGGGAAAAGTAAATAATTTTACCAAAAAAATTATAAAAGGAAGCGTAAAACTTATCCTTGGGGTAATAATTGTGCTTTTTCTTTTGCTGGGAGGCGCTATTGTGGCTCTGCAATTTCCATCAGTGCAGACCAAAGTTGTAAACAAAACCGCCGCTTACCTTAGCGACCTCCTCAAATTTCCCATTCAAATTGAACATGTGGACATCAGTTGGTTTGATATAATCAAACTTAAAGGCGTTATGGTAGAAGACCCGCACAAAGGGCGAATGATTTACCTGGGCGAAGCCAAAGTGGACTTTAGTATCCTCTCCTTAGCCAGCGCAAAAATAAATATTGACAAAATTACATTAAAGGACGGAAGGGTAAACCTGATTGTTTATGCCCCCAATGGAGACTTGAACATAATAGATTTTATAACCGCCATTGAAAACCTAACCGCTTCCCCAACTCCAAAAAACCCAAATTCTAAACCAGCCCCATTTACCGTGGATGCTGTAAGCCTTGATAACATGGCTTTCAGCTACTTTGACGAAGAGCTAGAACCCACCCCTGAAGGTTTTGATGTGGCCCACTTTGAACTGGATAGCATTTATGCCGATGTTACCAAAATGAGGGTAATAGCCGATACCTTCATGATATCCGTTGCCAACCTTAAAACCATAGACAAACAGAGCCAACTAAGGGCGCACAAGCTGGATGTGGACTTTATGCTTACCAGCCGCATTATGGAATTTAAAAATCTTAATGCCTCAATAGGGGAAAGTAAAATAAAAGACTACCTGGCATTTCACTATACCAATGTAAACAACCTGGCATATTTTGTTGATAGTATTGAAGTTGAGGCTCATTTAAAAAGCTCTGTTGTATCTTTTGCCGACTTATCAAACTTTAGTAGTAGTCTTAAGTCATTCTACGATAAACCCAGGATATCTGGAGATTTCAGAGGCACAGTTACTGATTTTACAGGGTCGTGCTTTGAACTTAATTTCGGGAAGAAAAGCTCATTTAAAGGCCTGATAACATTGAGAGGATTGCCCAATATTGACTCTACCTACCTCGATTTTAAGTTCGACAACTCATTTGTAAGCGCCGAAGACCTAAAGACTTACCTTCCTGCTAGTGTTTACGAGGTATTAGAGAAGTTTACTACTATAAAGGGAAGCGGAAGTTTTACCGGCTTATTTAATAACTTTTTGGCTAAAGGAAAATTTGAAACAGGACTTGGGAAATTGGAGACTAATGTAAATCTTAAAATAAACGAAAAGAGAAACCCTAAGTCCTCTTATAGGGGGCATCTTATTACTCACGATTTTGAACTGGGAAAACTATTAGGTTACCCGGATAAAATCCAGATGATTGATATGGATGGTAATATAATGGGGGAAGGATTTATCTTGGAAGAAGCCAGAATTAAATTGGAGGCAACTATACAACGCCTGGGGGTGAACAACTACAATTATAGAAATATAGAAACAAACGCAGAACTGAGCAAGCAGTTATTTAATGGTAAAATTAGCGTTAAAGATAGTAACCTAACATTTTTTGCCGATGGAATAGTTGACCTTAGGGATAATAAAAACATATTTGATATAAAAGCCAAGTTTGCAAGGGCTAACCTTAAGCCCTTGCATTTAACTGAAATTGAGACCCTGGTAAAGACAGATATGGATTTAAACTTTACCGGACTTAAACCGGATGATATAGTAGGAGAAGCAAAGTTTACCAATACTTACCTGGTATACAAAGGGAATAAGGAAATCTTTATAGACTCTCTTTATGCATCAAGCCAAAAGGATAGTAGCGGGCGCAGCTTTAAACTAGAATCTGACCTGGCTTCTATTGACGCCAAAGGAAACTTTGAATTTACAAACCTGGCAGAAGATATTCCAACTCTTTATAAGGAGTATATTCTGAATCTGGAAAACGATAAAGAAGCAATTGCATCTTACTATCATAGTAAAACTTATAGCAACAAAAAATATACTATAGATTTTAACATCGACCTAAAAAATGTAAATGCGTTGCTTGCTATATACTCACCTGGATTAATACTTTCTAAAGGAGTTTTTATAGAAGGTAATTTTAGCCAGGGCTATACAACAATGCTTAACTTTAATACCTCTCTTGATACTGTTTTTTACAAAGAGGATGCATTTTATAATACTAAAGTAGATTTTTCTTCCTCAAAACCAGCAGATAGCTCTAACATACTTCTAATGGCAAATATTACTTCTAAAGAGCAAAGAATTAATACAATGCCTGAAACAGAAGATTTTGCCGCTGATGCAATATGGAATGAGAATAAAATAATTTTTAATACAAAATTGGCGCAAAAAGGAAACTCTAACAAAGCGGCCATACATGGGCAGCTATCCTTTCTTGAAGACTCCAAATTGCTGGAACTAACCAGTTCAAAAATTAACCTATTGAACAAAGACTGGATAGTATCTGATAGTAATAAAATATATTTTACAAAAAACGAAATTACTTTCGAGAACCTCCGCATAAGTAATAATCAACAAATCCTGGCGCTTAACGGAACAATATCAGACCTGCAGCACAAAGAAGCCAACCTGGAAATAAGTAATTTTCAGGTTCAGAATATAAATCCTTTGCTTTCACACGATCAGATAGAGGGAACACTTAATGCGCGAATAAAAATAAGAGACTTATACCATGACCTTGACTTATCAGGCGGCATAACGCTTAATAAGTTTTATATGAATAATTTTTTAATAGGCGATGTAAATGGGAAAGCAGCATGGGACAATGCAAAGAATCAGCTAAATATTGATGTGGACGTAAACAGGTTGGGCAATAAAATTATTTCATTAGACGGGTATTTGAAACCAGACGCCAATTCCAAAACAACATCTATTAACTTTCTTGCAAGCCTTAATAAGGCTAATATGGAAATTCTTTCTCCAATTCTATCCGAAATACTTTCTGATATTTCCGGCACAGTTACCGGAGACTTACAACTAACAGGCACTACCAAGGCCCCTGTTGTTAAAGGCGTGGGAGAAATAGAGGACGGCAGATTTAAAATAAAATATCTGGGTTCTACTTTTCATTTAAATGATAAAATATATCTTGACCAAAACCTGATCGGTTTTAAAAAACTTGTCCTTAAAGACGACAAAGGTAATACTGCCATTATTAACGGCGGTATATACCACGACAACTTTAGCAACTTTGTAGTAAACATAAAAGGGTTATTAAATAATACCCATCTGCTTAGCACTACCAAGAAAGATAATGATATGTTTTACGGAAACGCCTTTGTAACGGGTAATTTCGAAATATTGGGCGCATTCACCAACCTTAAAATTTCCGCCACTGCTTCTACTAATAAAAATACCGAAATATTTATTCCATTAAATAGTTATGAAGGGGTACAACAGCAAAGCTATATCACTTTTGTGAGCAGAAAAGATGTAAAAAAACTTATTAATTCCGACTCGGTTGACCTTTCGGGGGTTAACCTTGAACTTAACCTTGACATAACGCCCGACGCATATACCGAAATTATATTTGACGAAAAAGCCGGGGATATTATAAGAGCAAACGGAGAGGGAAATATTAGAATGGTAATTGATACTCGAGGGGACTTTAATATGTATGGCACCTATAGAATTGCTAAGGGTGGGTATAATTTTACACTGGCGGGCCTTATTAATAAAGAATTTAGCCTGGACCCCACCAGTTCCATTAGCTGGACGGGAGACCCTTATGCAGGAACAATGGATATTAAGGCCATTTACAAAGAGTTTGTTTCTTTAAAACCTTTGGTGGATACTAGTACAGCCCGTCAAATGGGTAATTACAAATACCCGGTAAATGTTTTACTTGGTTTACAAGGAAACTTGATGTCTCCTCAAATAACCCTTGGAATTGACATAGTAAAATATCCTAACGTAGCGGCAGAAGCCGTTACAGAATTTAATCAGCTTATCAAATCAAACGAGCAGGAGTTGAACAGGCAGGTATTTAGCCTGTTGATTCTTAAAAACTTTTCTCCACAAGGTAGTTTTACAGGCATATCAAATTCGGGTAGTAATATAAGCGAATTACTATCAAATCAGCTAAGCAACTGGCTCTCTCAAGTTGATAATAATCTGCAAATAGATGTTGACCTGAACAGTCTTGATAAGCAAGCGCTTAACACTTTTCAACTTAGAATGTCCTATACATTATTAGATGGCAGATTAAAAATAAGCCGCGATGGGGGTTTTACTAATACACAAACTACCCAGGCTAACAACGTAACCAATATTGCCGGAGAATGGACGCTGGAATACCTGCTAAACCAGGATGGCACTTTACGGATGAAACTATACAATAAAAACAATCAAAATCCATTGCTTACAAGTCTTGTAAATACTTATAATACTTCTGCTGGTTTTAGCCTCCTTCATACACAAAGCTTCAATAGTCTCAATGAGCTTTTCAAAAAGAAGCCGGAACATAAAAAGAAGAAAAAAGAAGAGGAAGCGGAACAACAGAAAAATCAGGAAGATTCTAAAAAGAACAATAAAAGCGCTACTGAACAGGGACAGGTAAATAGAGATATCCACCGAAAAGAAGATACGCAGGAAGAGGGTAATGAGTAAAATTACTATTTTTTGGTTTCGCAGGGACTTGAGGTTAAACGATAATACTGCCCTTTTTCAGGCCCTCCAAAGTGTATTCCCTGTAGTTCCTATTTTTATTTTTGATACCACTATCCTAAATAAGCTTTCCGACAAAAAGGATGCACGCGTTTCTTTTATTTATAATACATTAAAAGATATTAATGAAGAGTTAAAAAAACACTCTGGTTCACTACTTACAACTTATAGCGAACCATTGGAAGTATTTAAAAAACTAAGTAAAGAATTTGATATTGACGCCGTTTATACCAATCATGATTATGAACCATACGCAGTACAAAGAGATACTACTATCAAATTATTTCTTGAATCAAATGGAATATCATTTACTACTTATAAAGACCAGGTAATCTTTGAAAAAAATGAGATACAAACCGACAGCGAGACGCCTTATAAGGTATATACTCCTTACCGGAATAAATGGAGACAGAAATTTAAAGAACTGAAATTAAAGGAATATAAAACAGAAAGCCATTTTCACAATTTTTATAAAGCAGTAACCTTTCCTTTCCCTTCACTCAAAAGTATAGGGTTTGAAGAAAGTAGTATTCTGATTCCTTCTGTAGTAGTTGACTTAAATCTATTAAAAGACTATCATCTTCTCAGAAATACGCCGGAACCTAATTATACCTCTAAACTGGGCATTCACTTAAGGTTTGGGACAGTTAGTATTCGTAGAATAGTGAAACAGGCTGCCACCACTAATGATACCTGGTTGGATGAACTAATATGGCGCGAATTTTTTATGCAGCTTTTATATCATTTTCCGTTTGTGGTAGAAAAATCGTTCCAGCCGAAGTTCAATAACTTCCCCTGGAAGCACGATGAGGTTGCCTTTGAAAAATGGTATAAAGGAGAGACAGGCTATCCGTTGGTGGACGCCGGTATGCGCCAACTGAACCAGACAGGCTTTATGCACAACAGGGTAAGAATGGTAACTGCCAGCTTTCTGACTAAAGACCTGCTAATAGACTGGCGCTGGGGAGAAGCTTACTTTGCGGAGAAATTACTGGACTATGAGCTTGCTTCTAACAACGGCAACTGGCAATGGGCGGCTGGCACAGGCGCCGATGCGCAGCCTTTTATACGAATATTTAACCCAACTACCCAGCAGGAAAAATTTGACCCCAATTTTTTGTATATTAAAAAATGGATACCAGAATTTGAGACTGAGGCTTATCCCAAAACTATGGTTGATCATAAATTATCAAGTAAGAAAGCCAAAGAGACTTTTATAAATTTTAGAGATATACATATATAAAGACAGCATATGAAACCAGGGGATAAAGTAAGATTTTTAAGAAGTAAAGGAGACGGTATAATACGAAAAATTATTGACCAAAAAACAGTAGAGGTAGAAATAGAAGATGAATTTATTATACCAACTTTAAAATCAGATTTGGTAGTAATAAGCTCTGATGAAACTATGTTAACAAGAAACTCTGAAGAACGAATACCACTTGTTAGCGAAGAAACTATAGCGGTTACAAACTCCGGTTTATATTTTGCTTTTATACCATTTAATGATAAAATACTTTCCTGGAATATTATTAACGATTCAGAGGTAGATATTTTAGTAGCCGTATTTGAGGAAACAGAAAAAGGGCAACGAGGAGTTTATCGCGGAATAGTAGAAGGCAAACAACACGTAAAAATTGGCGATCTTATACTGCCTGATTTTGAGAAGTGGCCTATTTATTTTACACAGGCAATTTTCTTCAAAAATGGCAAAACAGAACTAAAAGACCCTCTAAATAAGAAAGTAAAATTTAAAGCCGAGTCTTTTTTTAAAAGTAGAAAGCTTGCCCCTGTTGTAAACAAAGAAGCTTTTGTTTACAGAATAGACGCAGAAACTTTAAAATTTTCTCCTAAAGAACTAACCGAACGACTAAGCGATAATACGCTCAAAAAAGAAACTGGCATTGTTATTGAAAGGCCACCTAAGGAAATAGATTTGCATATTGAGAAGCTGGTTAAAGATTTTTCTACTATGCAAAACAGCGAGATTTTAAATTTGCAGATTACTACTTTTGAAACAGTATTAGAAAATGCTATTGCTACAGGTATGGAAGAGATCACTTTTATTCACGGAGCAGGCAATGGAGTTTTAAAAAATAGCATACATAAACTACTTAGCGTAAATAAAAACATAAAGTATTTTAAAGATGCCCGGAAAGAAAAATTTGGTTATGGGGCAACCCAGGTGAGAATAAGGGAATAAAATAGTAAATTTGTGGTGAATGCAAGCTGTCTTATCGCTGCCTGAGTTATCAGGGAGAGGAAAGTCCGGGCAACACAGAGCGCCGTACTTCCTAACAGGAAGGTTCCGGCTTAGGCCGGAAACAGATAGTGCCACAGAAAATAACCGTCCCGCTTGCGGGATAAGGGTGAAAAAGTGAGGTAAGAGCTCACTCGTGCCTGTGCGAGCAGGCATTGGGGTAAACCTTACGGGTTGAAAGGCCAAATAGGCCGGCAGTTGTAGGGCTGCTCGTCCGATGCCGGTGGGTAGGCCGTTGGAGCCTGAGAGTGATTTCAGGCCTAGATAAATGATAAGACCTGACAGAACCCGGCTTACAGGCTTGCATTCTTTTTTAATTTTATAGTATTTTTAATTATGGCTAAGATTCTAATCATTGACGACGAAAAAAGCATTCGTAAAACCCTTCGGGAAATCCTGGAATATGAAAATTATACCATAGACGAAGCAGGCGATGGTGCTGAAGGCCTTGCTATGCTTGAAAAGAACGACTATGACCTTGTGCTTTGCGACATACAAATGCCGAAGGTTGACGGCATTGAAGTTCTTGAAAAAACAATGGAATCAGGAAAAGATGTGCAGTTCATAATGGTGTCTGCCCATGGAACTATTGAAAACGCTGTGGAAGCAACCAAACGCGGAGCTTTTGACTTTATACAGAAACCGCCAGACCTGAATCGCCTATTGCTTACAATCAGAAATGCTTTGGATAAATCTACTTTGGTTTCGGAAACCAAAACCCTTAAAAAGAAAATAAGCAAGACTTATGATATTATAGGGGAATCGCAGAAAATAAAGGATATAAAAAAAACAATAGATAAAGTAGCCCCTACCGAAGCCAGAGTTTTAATTACCGGGCCTAACGGGTCTGGTAAAGAGCTTGTAGCCAGGTGGCTGCATGCCCAAAGCAAAAGGGCTAACGGACCACTGGTAGAAGTAAATTGTGCCGCAATACCAACGGAGTTAATTGAAAGCGAGTTATTTGGTCACGAAAAGGGGTCTTTCACCTCTGCTATTAAACAACGTATAGGCAAATTTGAGCAGGCAACCGGCGGCACTTTATTTCTTGATGAGATTGGCGATATGAGCCTCTCTGCCCAGGCCAAAGTATTACGCGCTTTGCAGGAAAATAAAATAACTCGCGTAGGGGGAGAAAAGGAGATAAAAGTAGATGTACGGATAGTTGCAGCTACTAATAAGGATATCCAAAAAGAAATAGAAGAAAACAGGTTTAGGGAAGATTTATTCCACAGATTGAGCGTAATCCCTATTTATGTGCCTCCGTTAAGAGACCGCCTTGAAGATATTCCTTTGCTGGTAGACAAATTTCTTGTTGAAATTGCTGAAGATTATGGCGATACATGCAAGCCAATTGAGCCTGAAGCAGTAAAATACTTACAGACACTAAAGTGGACTGGAAATATAAGAGAATTAAAAAATGTAATTGAAAGGCTAATAATAATGAGCGGCAAAGTTATAACTGCCGAAGATGCAAAGACCTATACAATTATTAATAAATAAAAACGGCTAAGTAAAATGAAATGCTATCTACGCTCTATGGATAGCATTTTTATTTTATTTATGATTTGAATGTAGCTGTTTTTACTTCTTTAGTATTCTTTAAATAAGTTGGGCAAGTTCTGTGGCGCGCACAAGAAAATATTGATAGTGATACTACCGCAAGAAGAGCAAATATGATGTTTTTCATAAAGTTGTTATTTTAAAAGTAAATATAATTCTCAGAGACTAATTATAAAAAAAAACAATGTTATTTTTTTTATAAACAACTGTAAAAAATTAAGAATAAAGAAGATTGCACCCTCTTATATCAGAATTATCAAACCTACCAAGCACTTTAAATCTTCCATCTTCAAAACGATTACCTATATCTTTTGTTTCAATAAATGCACAGGAATCTGCATTTGCCAAGTCAATTATATTTATCCCCCCTGATTTTAAATCATTATTTATGGCAAAAGGATCGTTAATTTCTCTTATTAAAACTTTCATCCAGGGAGGCGATTCATAAATACCTTCCCCTTTAGAATAGGCCTGAGAAAGTAATTCTGTCATCCCATATTCGGCATGAACGCTGCTTATTCCTAAGGCTACTTTCAAGACATTATAAAATTGTTCTTTAGGCATTTCCTCCCTTTTGCCTTTCATCCCACCAGTTTCTATAACAACTAATTCTTTAAGGTCTTCTTTATTATGCTCGATAAAATCAAGCAAGGCATAGGTTACTCCAAATAAGATTGCTCGTTTTTTTTGTAATAATTTCCCTATACCCTTAAAGTCAGGTTTGATATAGCCCGAATTGGAATCGTTAGATTTCTTTATAAAAAAATCAATCATAGAAATAAGAGATGATTGAGGATTTTCCTGGTAAGAGGGTAGCAAGGCAAGTAACGTATAATCGGAAATATTGCCATAAAACCTGTTAAATATTGCTTCAGAAATTTCTTCGTAAAAAGAGATGTCTTTTATATAATGTTTGCTTCGTTCGGGCAAAGTAGTGCCGCTACTTAAAAAAACATGCGAATGGGTATTTTCTCCGGTAATTACTTTATGATATTTAAAAAACTCAATAGGTAAAAAAGGAATTTGCTCCATGCTGTTAATGGCAGAACTATTAATTTTAAGAAATTTGAGGTATTCTTTATAAATTGAATTGTTTTGCGCCTGGTAATAAAACAAGTCCAACGCCTTTTCTTCAAAAGATGCAGAAGTAATGTTAAAAAGCTGTTTCTTGAAATTATTTATAAAATTCATTCGTTACAAAAATACTCAGCATTATTCTGAAAGATGAGAACTTCCTATACAGTTTTTCTATTAATTATTTTATCTCTACTGATATTTAATTCTTGTAAAAAAGCTCCTGAATTTTCCATAATACCGCAAATTGGTTTTGGAAGTATTGATATCAGGTATAACATTCCATACACAGTTCCAGGTTTACCAACTATTTTTTATCAAGATTAT
>Ga0302300_1001143_pt1 | contig 15703 bp, 16 predicted proteins | sample III_Palsa_E1_1_FD_198756 | JGI IMG/M metagenome (GOLD analysis project Ga0302300, IMG submission 198756) | Peat permafrost microbial communities from Stordalen Mire near Abisko, Sweden - III_Palsa_E1_1 | ecosystem: Environmental > Terrestrial > Soil > Palsa > Peat permafrost | place: Sweden... | reverse complement strand
CCCCCGCATTAATCCCAACTCTTCTAATAGAAAAATGTATATTATCATCTGATTTTTTTACATAAGAATAATATAAAGGTCCTTCAGATATTATTTTTGGTCTTATTTGATCTTTTTTTAACCATATCATAAATACACATGGAACATCATATTCAATATTATTTACTAAAAAAGAATTATCTGGTAGGTCGATACAAAATATATTATGAAAATTTAATGGAAATACTTTTTGAAAACTAGTTTTTTTAAAACTTTTTGGTAAAATAAATGAAATACTTTGACAAAAAGTACATGATTTTTTAATAAATTGTTTTGCCAATGTTGATTGTCTCCCAAATGGAGGATTTCCAATAATATGAATTGGTTGGTTATCATCATTAATATATGTTAAATAATCTTGTTGAATAATATTATCTGAGGATGGTTCGATATCCATAGCAATAATATTTTTATAATGTTTTGATAATTCATCACTAAATGCCCCTGATCCAGCAGATGGTTCGATAATTATATCATTTTCTCCTATTGTTAAATATTTAATGACATAATCTATACATAATTTTGATATTTCTAATTTTGTATAAAATTTATCTAAAATATTTCGTTTAAGACCAGTTTTTTCGTTAGATACGTTAGACATTATTATATAAAACTAATAATAATTCTTAGGGTTTTAAATTTTTGTTAGTGTATTTCGATTTTTTTCAACGTTTGTTAGGAGGTGTTCCTTGCTTTTTATATAATTTTTAATTAAATCAGAATCAATTTCAGGTAATATTGGCTCAGAATATATAAATTTTTGTCCTCTTAAAACATCTATATCGTAAGAAGTTTGATACATTTTATTAATAAATTCCATATCACTATTAAGAACTTTTGGTAATAAAAATAAATATGATTTAGGTAAAATCATCATTAATTGTTCAAATGGTGTATAAGGATTATCTTTGGGAAATATACTGGCTTCTTCTAAAGACACATCGATATTAGATGATAACCAATTATGAAAATCAGCAAAAGTTGGATTAGAACGATGTTTATAAGACCATGACCAATTTTCATTTAGACCATTATAATACTTTAAACAAAAAATTAAACTTTTATAATAATCTAAACAAACAATATTAATATCTTCGTTAGGAAAATAATAATTATTATATTGAGAAATCCAATCCTTATCAAAATAATTAATTTTAAAAAATAGTTTATTATATTTTTCAAATTGAGGATGATTTGGATCATAAAAAAAATTATGCTGAAATTTAGTGAGAATATCGTTAGTATTTTCTAAAAGAGTTTTTTCTGGATCGTTAGTTTCGTTATTAGATACTTTAGTTTCGTTATTAGACACTTTAGTTTCGTTAATGGGACTCTTCCTAATCCTATCTTTATTCTTTTGCCATTTTTGACATTTTTCTAATTCAATATCCTTTAATTCTGCGATAATCTTTCTAAAAAATGGTAAATTAATTGTTGAATTGTTGATTAATAAATATTCATTAAAAGTTGCTCGAATTTTTTTATAAATTTTAATTAGCAATTCTAGACCATTTTCACGAATTGCTAAAAATGATGCATGTATTACAAAATCATTTCCACATAAAGTCGCAAGGAAAGTATAATCAGCAAGGATACGGTTAGGGTCTATTATGGAACTTTCAAATTCTTTATTGGTAATTTCATCAAAAAATCCTTTCCGACAAACATCAATATTTAAATAAAAAAATTCAGAATATTTTTCGATAGTTTCAAGCGTTGCCACTTCACGAAGTATATAAATATTTGGAATATTAGTCATAGTTGTTAGAATAATTAGATCAGCGTCTGGTGAATATACTACAATATTTTCACCACTATCACGTAATTTCTTAATTTCTGGAATGATTTTAGCCTCTCCTTCACCGGCTATTAAATCCGAACTAAAAGTTATCAATGGAACTTTAAATATTTTTTCTTTAATATTTTTAACAATTAATTTCGATAATTTATTCATAAATATCGTTCCTGGGCTAATACTAACTGATGTCCATTTACTAATATTTAGAGAAACATTATATTTTTTTTCGAGATCTTTTTTAAATTGATACTCTAAAACTGCCTTATGACGCCTCGATCTTTGTTGTTGTATTTTACCCATAGGCACAGACCCATCCATAGCAATATATAGACTTTTTTTTGGTCTTATTACGTCGTTAATTACATATTCTAAATGTTTAATGATACGCGGTAGCAACAAGGATTCAAATTGAACTGATGAATTATTATTAAGGCCAATTTCTTTTGATAATATAATAATAATTGAATAAATCATTGCATTAAAGTCTAAAAATAAATGATCTACATTTAGATCAGAATCCCAAAATGTAGTTGCTGGATTTTTTTTTATTATAGACGCTAATAGCCTTGGAACTCCCATGTTAAAATAATATCTAATAAATTCTAGAGTTATTATTTATTTGTTAAAAAAATTATTAACAGATTTTGAAGAACCCTTAATAATTTTTTGAAATTTGTTAATCATCCAATGTTAAGTTATGTATTTTCTGATAAAGACGTATTTGATAAGTGTATAATCAGTTATGAAACTCCATATATGGCTCTATTTAATCGTGATTATTCTGAACGACTTTGTTTAATTGAAAATAATCATATTATTCAAATTTTAGATACTGAAAGAATTTTTGTGAAACTAACAATAGCATATTCTGAAAAAATTCTTTTTATTTTTGAAAAAAAATATCCTCATATTAAAATACCTCGAAAAGCCTTAGATAAAGCAAAACAATATTTATTACGGATCTTTAATAGTAAAGAAGATACATATGAATGGATCATGAAACAGTTATATAATTTAGTGGATAATAATATAGAATTTATAAATATTTTTTATAGAACTCTGTTTATAGCTCATCAATATTATCACGATACGTTTAATATATATGGTGCTGATATAATTAACGAGATTTTGGTTGAAATTGTATGTTCATCTGGAGAATTAGATCTCATTAATATATTTCAAAGTATTGTTGATAGGTCTTATATACTAATATTATTAGCAAAATCTAATTATTCTAAAATAAATAATAAACTCCAAATAAAAAATATACCTAGGGAACTTCTTGAAAAAATATCAACCTATATCTAACTAAACTTAACGAGTCAAGAGCCTCTAATAAATGCCGCAACGAATTTTCACATTTCATCTAAAGGTAGGTAAAAATACGATATATTTTGACGAAGAAACTCATTCATTTTCGTTAAAAGATGGTGTAAAATTACCTAAGAATTTAAATATTGATGATAAAGTGGTAGTCCTTTATAATAATTATGAAATTGATAATATTAAAAGATTAGAAATTTCTACAAACGAAACTTCTAATTCCACTATTAGTCTTAAATCTAAATTCAATAAATATTTTGAGAAAATTTACAATTATTTCTATTAAACGAAACTAAAGTGTCTTAACGAAACTAAAGTGTCTTAAGAACTTATCATTAATAAAATAACCTCAGCATCTGATATAAAATTCCATTGATTAATAACTACATAATAATAAATAATTTCCGTTAAAAATGAAAATATAACACAAACTAGCAATATATAAGAACTACAAGACATCTTCGCTCCATTATATTGTAATCCAAATAGCCAATTAATAATACGATATCCAATTAATTTATAAAAGGCTATAGTTATTAATATAGCAAAAATCGCGTAAATCATTGGACCTAAATAAGTAAATATTAGTTGATAATTATAGGCATCTCGTGCTTCTTTGTCAATTATTGCATTTTGAGAAATATCTGTCGAAGCGTTATTAGTTAAATATTCTAAAATTTGTTGTTTTAAATCGGGATTTTGTTGTGCCGCTAATACAATAAGATATGCTTTATCTTCAATTATATAAACAATTTGATAAGATAATATATACCAAAAAAAGATAATTTCTATAACAATAAATATAAATATATTAAAAAACATTAGGAGAAGATTTTCGGAATCCACTATAAATTTATTTTTATAATAAAGAAATTTAAAAAAACGATTTCCATTATTAGCAACCACAATAGCATCTTGTATTACGTTATCTCTCATAACTATTACGTTATCCCTAATTATATAACCATTTTCATAACCAGAACTAAGGATATCGCGGATCGATAGAGAAACATTAATAGATTCTAACGATGTTCTGATACTTCGGGGAGTAATTGATCTCATTGTTTTTAAGTTTCGTTAAAATTTGTTATGTGTCTTTAAAAATTTGTTATTATAATAAATCAAAATCTGATTCTTCATCGTCGATATCTGGTGTCGTTATGGATTTGTGAATATCTTCTAAATCATCAATAAATGTTTCTTTTTCAAGGACATCATCAAATAAATAGTCAAATTTATCTAAATTTTTATTAGTATTAATTAATGATTCTATAGGTATTAAATCAGTTTCAAAAATAAGTATTAAAATTATTGCCAAAGTAATACTAATAAATAATGCAATAATTCCAATTACCACTAATATTTTCCATTTTAATTTTAAATCTGTAAATGATGACATTTTCTGACTTAATTTATATAAATAATTTAATTTATATAAAAGAACTTATATGACTTAATAAATTAAGTCTTAAGTTGCAATAAATTATTATTTAATAAACCAATATAGGTTTCTCATTATTTGGTGAAGTTTAGTTATTTTATTGCTAAAATCATTAATAAACTACTACAAAATAATACTATACATACATAAAAGAATCTTTCTAGATTATCAATTTCTTGCCTTAAGTTGATCATATTCTTATCTATTTTTCGTAAATTTATTAGTATTTCGCTATTGGGGATTGCCTTTGGATCAATGACATTAAGTTTTGGTTGTTGATTATCAATTTGTTTTTTAAGTTGTAATATTTGATAATTATTATCCATCGTATTCATAACATTCAAAAAATTAAAAAAATCGCTCATAATATTAAGTTATTAGTCAATTATCGCTACTAACTTTTAGCGTTATTTAAAATTTGTCTTTTAACACTTAGTTAATAATCTTTGCTATTTATAAGAACTCCAGATGTCATGTAGTATTGACCATAAAGGTTCTATGGTAGAATTTACAATTTCTAAAGAAATAATAACTAATTTATATCCACTTTTATATAAAGATAAAGAACATGCGGGAAAAATTCATTTAGATACTAATAAAAGATCAGCATTTGGTAAATCAACACTAGTAGAAGGTGAAGAATCTTCTGTATCAGCACCTCATGCAATGATTAACTACCATAGTCATCCATTACATATGTATCTTATTGAAAAAACTTCACATGGGTTTGCGTCATCAGAAGACTATATAATGGTTCTCCTAGGGGCAATTAAGGGAAACCTAACACACCTTATCCCCGCAGTAGAAAGTACTTATATAATCCAAACTAACCCTTGTATCGTTGAAAATATAATACATCTTGATAAAATAATTGATGAAGATCTCATAAAAAAATCAAAATTATATCCATTAATTCAAAAACATAGTTTAAAAATTGTTGATTTTATGCGTGGTCTCATTCTAACTACTATTGAAATTTATTTTAGAACCTTACATGCGTTTAGAACATATGAATTTAATAAAAAACATCCAGTAAAAATAATAGATTTTTTAAAATTTACAAATGCTTTTAAATTAAGTAATATATTTTCCGAAAAAGCGATTAAAGGTTGTTCTAAAAAATTAAAATGTGATAATGTTTATACGTTTGAGTCAAAATTAATGCGATCTAATTTTAAAAAATATGTATCTGATTATGAAAGTGATACTAAAGTTTATTCAGCAAATAATAAGGGATCCGCTTATTTTACAGATATCCTTATGGTAGATGCCATTAAATTAGGTGCTTTGGAATTAATTAAAGATCTGAAATTTGTTAATACATGTAAATATCCAAAAAAAATATGGTCAGAAAAATGGTTTAAGGTATCCGCATTACCTAATTATGTCCTTGTTAATGGTAAAAAAGTTCTATATGATAATTTAAACACTGAAGAAAAGTGGTCATTTATTAATGAAGTTTCTTCAAAAAAATTAACCAATGTTATTTTCTTATCAGATCTCGTTAAACCTACTTTTTATTTCTTTAAAATGTTTGGTTCTTGTGATCATAAAGATATTCAAAATAATTTAGCAAAACGTCCTCAAAAATCTTCTAAAAAAAGATCTCTAAAAAAATATAAATTTTCTTCTAATAAAATTTCTGCGTCCGATACTATAAATGATCCAATAGTCCTAATAGGTTCTAAAAATTGTTCGTGGTGTGTTAAAATGTCGGAAAAATTAAAACAAATGTCCCGTAATGGTTATAATGTCGATATCAGATGTTTAGATATTGATATTAGTAAGGCTATAGATTTAGCAAAACAATATTCTGGTCTTGAAATTAAAACAATTCCTGCAGTATTCCACAAAAAGGTTTTAATAGACCATAACAAACTTTAGAAAACTTTTAAGACTTATGACTATTAACAATCAATACCTAATGATCTAGCATGTCTAAATAAAATATTTTCTGATTTTTTAGATAAAAATTCTTCATTTCTATATTTGTTATATTTAAAAATAACAGCATCCATAAATACTTTATCTTTAATAAATTGTTCATTAAAAGATCCTTTATTACAAATAATTAATTCTACTATACAATTATATATATATTTAATCAAAAACCTTTGAATATGTGCAGAATAATTTCTTTGATAAATATTAAGTAATTTCTTTATAGGATTTTTATAGATATCTATATTTAAAACAACTAAAATATCATTATATTCTTTTTTGGAAATGATTTAAAAATATGTTGATATCTTTAAAAGACATTTCGTTAAAAGATCATGAGACGATTTGATGTTAGTGATTTGTATGAGATCTCATATTTATATAAATTTCAGAGTATTTTCGAAGAACTATTGAAATTGGATGATAAATTATTAGCACTAGCGCTACAATGTATCTATGTTCATACTTTAGAATTTGAAAATGGTGAAAGAAAAGATTCTTCTATAAAATCAATAATTGATTCTGTAATTAAATCAAAAGGTCGTCTAGATAGATTAGAATGTCGTACTAGAGAAGGTGTTCCAAGTTCTATTGAACAACGCGATAAATTTTTAAATAAGTTGGGTTTCAGTAAAAAGAAATCTCTTAAAAAAAAATTTAGATTTTCAACGACAAATTTTAAATTAAGTGATATTAATTCTTCTGTATGGCCTCTTATAAAAAATCGAAATATTTTAGAAAGATTATTAAAAGCCATTAAATTATTTAAAACCGACGGTAAAAATACTAATTTAGAATTAATAATAAGTAGGCCAGAATCTCCTAAGAAACCTATGGGTAAAAAATTAGGGGGTATGACAGGTTCTGTTAGTAGATTGGTGCCTTATGAAGAGGTTGAAGACGATTATCATTACTCTGACAATGAAAGTTAAGTCTTAATTTATTAAGACATAAATTACTAATAACGTTTTTTCTTACTTCTTTTAGATTTCTTTAAAAATTTTTTATTACGACCATAACTATTTTGTCGAGAGGCTTTTTGAATTTGATCAGGAGTTGGTCTAGGAGGTCTATAATGTGTTGCAACTGGCATTTTTTCTTTTGGATATCGTAATTCTGCTCTATAATCAACAGGCCATGCAGTTGGTACTCTAGTTTGTTTAGAAGGCTTTTGACCCATTTCTAATAACGATTATAAAAAATCATTAATATTTCTTATAATATCAATTGGTAATTTATGAAATAATGGTAATAATTTATCAAATTTACTTTCACGAAATCCCAAATCTGTAATAGTTTGCAAAAAATCATCAGTTGGTCTAATAATAACAATACATTGTTTATTTTTTATCTTATAAAAAATAATTTTTGATAAACTCCTACTAATAACCCATTTATATGCTGATATATTAAGACCTTTAATGCATATTTGATTAAAAGGGTGGTAAGAATGGTAAGAACAAATTTTTTGAATTCTATAATAAGGCGTTAAGAATTTATTTTCATATATTATTTGATATCCCGCTAATTCTGTCATAATATTTCTAAAGTGTCTATTACGAAACTAAAGTGTCTATTACGAAACTAAAGTGTCTATTACGAAACTAAAGTGTCTATTACGAAACTAAAGTGTCTATTAAATGTTCTTTAAATTTGGTTAATGTGAAATGTTTTTTAGCATAATTTCTAGCATTTTGAGCAATAATATATGCTTTATCATCATTATCTTTTAACCATTGAATTTTTTCATAAAGATCACTAAAATCCCGTTTAATAGGAACATAATGCACAAATTCAACGAGATCTTTTTCAAAATATTGGATATAATCAGATTCTTGTTTAAGTGGCACAGATCCAGACGCTAGAACCCAGTAATAACCATATGTTCCTGAATTACCGTCTGGGACTACAATATATTTATAATTTTGTTGGATGACGCTCGACATTGGTTTAACAATAAAAACAGGATATTTTCGTCCATCGCTAAATTCTTTTGGATTATTAGAGACATATTGCACAGTATTAGTGAATCCCGCATCTAATAATTCTGGCTTACGTTTGCTTAAACGAACTAATTGTAATCTTGTATATTTTCTTAATTTTTTATTAGACATTAATTTATCAGAACCAGTTGTAGATCCTCTAAATACTGCTTTAGATATTTTAGAAGACCATATAGGATTAATTAATAATGTATCTTCAATTTTTTTAAACATTAATAAACCCCAAAGAGCACATAATTTAAAATTTTCTTCGGTTTTCTTTTTAGTAAAACATAAAGCATTTTTATAAGAAAATTCAGGACTAGTCATATCCATAATCGCTAAATCATCAGTAATTAATATAAAAGGCTTAAAAGAGATACCTCGAAAGGCATACTTAAGGGCATCTATATATTGTTTATTAGTTTCGTTAAAAGACACGTTAGTTTCGTTAAAAGTTTCTGTTAAAAATTTATCATCTATTTCTAATATTTTCATTATTTTATACATTAATATATCTCTAAATAAAAGATCCAGTAATTTTAATTTTTAAAGTTTTAATTGGTTCGTTGGAACCTTTTCGAGAAATTGTTTGTGGAACATAGACATTAAATTCTGGCATTGTATCACAAACATATTTATCACCTCCTTTACTCTTTGCTGCTTGTACTAGGGTGAAATCATATTCGTTTTCCATAGTTGTATTGTATTTGTTAGGGTTCGTTAGTGTCTTTCGTTAGGGTTCTCTGAAATTTGTTTATGACGAAACTAAAGTGTCTTTAGACACGTTAAAAAGGTGCTGCAGAAGTCATCATCATCATAGGTTGAGTTGGCATTAAAGTTTGTACAACAGCGCTCATAGTTTGTATAGCATTATTTATGGATGTATTAGCAGTTGTTAATGCAGTATTAACGGATGTAGATGGCATCGACGTTGGTAAAGTCCAATTGTGATGTTTTCCAGAAAAATTTCCCATAGATGCACTAATTCCAATACCTAAACCAAATGCAATAATAAGGAGAACCATTACAACAATAATAATGATTAAACCAGTTCTTTTAACTTTTGGTTTCATGGATTTCATAGTTATTTATTAATAATCAAGATATTTATAATATTAATTTTTTACAATTTTCACATTTCTTTATATTGTCTGTTAGAGAACTCGTTATTAGAGTGCTAGAACTCGTTAGTGTAGATAGAGATGTATTTGAAATATTTTTAAGTCTTTGATGACTACATACATTACTATCACTAATAAGTCCAAACGATTTACAAAAATCAGTTGCTTTTTCGTTTTGTAATGCTTCAATATATTGTAATTGTCTAGACGAAAAATTACTATATTCAAAGGATCTTTCGATATATTTTATTTGATTATTAATTATTTTTACATTATGTTCAAATAATATTTTATAAAAATCATCATCGGTATTCAAAATATCCAAACTTAGACCTCGACAAAATGGTTTTCCGCTATTAGTCTTATGACTATTAGTTTTAGACGTTTCATTAGAATACCATAATGGATTTGCTAGAACCAATCCTATTTGTTTTAAGAGATCTGTTGATATACCTCTAAAACCAATACAAACTAGATATTTTTCAGAATTTGAATATCTACTAGTTCGTGGTTTAATAATAAAAACTTTAGTATAAAAATATCTAAGTAATATAATTAACTGTGCAGTAGGGCTAGTTATGGTATCGAAAATTTTACAAATAAAGGTTCCAGAAATTTTTTGACAATGTAAAGCAGCCACTATTTCAGCAAATATTAATTGAAAACATAATTGTTCTTGATTATTTGGATCAAATTCAGTGCTAAAACCTCCATCAGCAGTTATTATATCCGCAAGTGATTTGGTTTTCTCTAATAATTGTTCTCTAAATGCTAAAATATTATCTAAATTATATAAATTACCTGTATTATCACCACCTTTTAACCAACGTTCTGGAATATCAACATCCTTATCAATTTTTAAAGCATCAGAACCAACATAAAGTGATTGAGCATACCAATTAATATCTGGAAATTCTTTTAATAATGCTTGAATATATCCGCCCGGTGCATCACAAAGACTAGCACTAACTCCGGTGTCATTAATTTTTATATTAAAATATTTTAACATTTCATATAATTTAAAAAAGGCTCTGGAACTAGGTCTGGAACTTTTGGAACTAGTCTTAGATCCCAATCTAGCAATTTTATGAACTTTTTCGTATGGATTAGATAATCTAGAAATATCCGACCAATTTGTATAATTTGATATATTATCTTTTGTTTTATTTAATTTTTCATATAAATCAATTTCTATTAATGATTTAGAAGGTCTTGACATTTTATCTGAAAATTTTGGATCAAAAGTTAGAGTGGTTTGATCAAGAATTTCTTTAGAGGATAAATCAACTACAAAATCCTTTGCTAACCAAATATCTGGAAATAGCGACATAGTTTCTAATAATTAATTAGAGAAATCTTTAAATTATATTTCAAAAAAATTATAACGTCATAGTTATGACTAATAACGTCTAACTAATAACGTCTAACTAATAACTATTAAAACTTATGGACGACGATTATATAATTAATCCACTAACTCAAAGAAGAGTTCTAAAAAAAGGTATTACTGGTCAAAAAGTATTAAGAGATCTCGAAATTATAAAAGAACTTGTTAAAAAGGAAGCAGAAATTTCTAAAAATTTAGAGAAATTAGTCATAAATGATAATATATATCAAGAACTTCCAGAAGAATTTAAGGGAACTAGTTATGGAATTTATTACAGTAATCGAGAAGAATTTAATAATTTAAAAAATAATCCACAATATATTTTAAATAAAATTAAAATTGATAAAATATTAAACGAAGAAAACGATACTTATAAATATCCAACAATCAAATTAACAGATATCCAACAAGAACAATTTGATTTATTAGATCTAAAAAATCGTATGATAACTTTAGAAGAATATCAAAAAATTATTGCATTAAATCCAATAGAAGTATCTTTAAACAAAACTAAAGTGTCTTTAAACGAAACTAAAGTGTCTATTAACGAGTGCAAGCCCTCTATTAAAAAGCGTCAAAGAATTATTGAAGAACCGTTAGATTCTGAAGTTATCTATAACCAAGAACTAATTAGGTCGATGACATCTTATCAAAATTTTTTATATTGCGGTTCAGAGGACGGTTATATAATTGTTATTAATCGTGTTAGTGATGTTATTAATAACGATAAATTAGTTAAGACTAATAGCGGAATTAGTCATATAAAGAAATGGAAAGCACATGAAGATTGGATAACAAGTTTATTAATCATAACTAATGTCCTTATTTCAGGATCTCGTGATTCCTTTATTAAAATTTGGTCAATAAAGACATCCAACCTAATCCAAACTTTATCGTTAGATCTTGGATGTCTTTCAGTAATTTCTAATAAAATTCCTGATCAATTTATAACGAGTTCTTATAAATCAATTAAAGTATGGGAATATAATGGGTTTTCAGATAATGCATCTCTAATAAAGGATATCGAACCTTTTATTAAAGATTCTAACATCGAATGCCTAACGTTATTTAAAGAGGGCTTGTTAATAGAGAACTCGTTATTAGTTTGTGGTTATCAGAATGGTTATATCTCAAATAATTATCAGAAAATTCAAGCACATTCTTTAGCAGTAATAACCATCGGCTCAAATGACCAATATTTAATTTCCGGATCATATGATAAAAAAATTAAAGTATTTAACAAATCATTGGAAAATATCAAAACATTTGATGGTATGTTCCACTTGGTTCTAAATAATTTATTAATATTTTCAAAAAAAAATGAAATATTTTCTTTAAATTTATCTGACTATGACGTTATTAGTCATAACTATGACGTTATTAGTCATAACTATGACGAAGAATCTAAAATTATTTCTTCCAAACATAAAGGATTTATATTAAACATCATAAAACTTTCTAATAATTTGTTAGTTAGTTCTTCATGGGATTCTACTATACGTTATCTTAAAATCTTCTAAGACCCGTCAATAAACTTTTAGAATTTTCTTTATCTTTTATAAGACTTAATTTATTAAGCCATAAGAAAAACCATGTCTAATTATAGCCATCCCTCGGCTAGTTTTAATTATCAAGTTTCAGTAGCACCTAGTGTTCCTGCTTCAACTAATTTTGATACAAATTATACTCGTTTATTTGAAGCAGGACTTTTAACAGATGGTTTTGCAACATTAACAAACGGAACATTATCTAATTTAAATAATCCAACAAATCCTCAAGATGCTGCAACAATGTCATATGTTCTTTCAGCAACTGGATCTAAACCAGGGGGTCTCGAAGGTTCTATTCAATTTAACGGAACTGGTGGATTTACTGGTGTTTCTAGTTTAGTTTGGAATGAAGCCTTTCAATCGTTAGACACCGTTAATATTGCGAGTCAATCTATAACAAATGCCGGACTCCTAAATACCGATACCGCAACTGTTTCAGATCAATTAGCAGTTTATGGACAAATAACAATGGGAGGTCCTATATTTATGAATGATAATTATATAGTGGGCTTACCTTCACCTCAACCATCCGATTCATCTAGTGCAACTTCAAAAGCATATGTAGATAGTTTAGTTTCCGCTAGTGCATTATCTTGGAAAAATGCAGTAAATGCAGCAACAAATTCAAATATTTCATTATTTGGTCTAGGTGCAATTGATGGGGTTCCTCGTTTAGCAAATTATAGATTTCTTTTAAAAAATCAAGATATCACTGGTTCATCCTCAATAGCAAATACTCAAAATGGTATTTATTATATATCTAGCACTGCAACTGGAACTCTAACTAGAACTGCTGATGCTTCTTTAGCAGATCCATCAAGTTCAACTGATGCTATTGCTGCTTCTGGATCCATTCTAACAGTATTGGGAGGTCTCACTAACGAAGGTCTAACATTTATTTGTAATACATATGGAACCGATTCTGGTTATACTCCATTAACTTATGGTCAAGCAATAACGTTTGAACAATATACAGGTCCAGTTGGTTCTAGTGGTTCCCTACAATTTAATAATAATGGCGTTTTTGGTTCTGTTAATAGTTGGATAACGGATGACGGATCTAGCACCGGATACGATTTAATAGGATCTAGTCCTCATTCGAGACTTCTTTTAGTGGATAATGCATCAATAGTTATTGGTTCCACTGGTTTATTTAAAATATATTCAACAGGTTCTCAGACATTTTTTAATAATATTAATGGTTCTACTATTTTTAATAACGGTTCTCAAAATATTCTTGAAATATCCAATAACCTCGTTTCAGTATTATCAACAATTCCTTCAACTAATGCTGGAACAGGATCGTTAGTTGTATTAGGTGGTCTTGGTCTAAGTGGTTCTTTAAATGCTTCTGGTAATTTATTAGGTCTTCAACTAATTAGTACAACAACTACAGGAGCACCACTATCTGTTGCTAGCACTGCATTAGTAGCTTCTTTATATGTTGCTAGAGCATTAACTGCTGATTCAACCTTCGATAATTCAATTACAGGTCCAATAACTATAACAGGAACAACATCTAGTATAACTAGTCAAACTGGTCTAGGAACTATATTTGTCATTAGTATGACGCCGACAATCATCCAACCGTTCCTTAATAGTCCGTTTGCAAATAGCCTTGTAATATCTTCATCAATAACTGCGCCAGTTTATACATCAACTACAACAACCAATGCTCCATTTATAGTAAATAGTAGTGCTTTAGTAGGAAATCTTTATGTATCTCGATCAATAAATGCTGATAGTGCTTCTTCATCAACAATTACTGGTCCCATAACAATTTTAGGATCTACTTCGAGTATAACTTCGCAAACCGGTCAAGGAACTATATTCGTTGTCCAAAATGGTCCAACAATTATTACTCCATTTTTAACAAACGTTGACACTAATTCATTATCTGCTAGCGGTTCGTTATCTGCAGTTCAATATAAATCTACTATAACAACAGGGGCACCCTTTATAGTAAATAGTACTGCATTAGTATCTGGTTTATATTCTGCTAGATCTCAAATAGCGGATTCTACTAATACCTTTAATGGATCAATAACTGGTCCAATAACAATTAATGGATCTACTTCATCTATAACAGCACAAACTGGAACTGGTTCTATATTTGTTGTAAATGCTAGTCCAACCATAATTAATCCTTATATCTATGACTTATTTGTAAGCAGTATTAGTGGATTTGGTAATTTTAATACTTCTGGTAATATAGGTGGAGCACAATTACTAGCGGGAACTAATACATTAGCACCATTTTTAGTTGCTAGTTCGGCTTTAGTAGGAAATTTGTATGTTTCAAGAGCACTAACATCCGATTTTTCATTATCAATTGGATCAATTACTGGTCCTATTAAAATAACTGGTTCTACTTCCGTTATTACAAGTCAAACCGGTCTAGGAACTATATTTGTTGTTCAGAATGGACCAACTATTATTAATGGTTATCTAACAAACCCTAATATTAATTCATTATCTGCTAGCGGTTCGTTATCAGCCGTTCAATATACTTCTACTACTACTACCGGAACACCATTTATAGTAAATAGTAGCGCCCTTGTATCTAGTTTATATGTTGCTAGATCAGCGTTAGCCGATTCTAGTAATACCTTTAACGGTTCGATAACAGGTCCTATAACGATAACTGGAACTACATCTAGTATAACTAGTGAAACCGGTCTTGGAACTATATTTGTTGTTCAAAATGGACCAACAATTATTAGTCCTTTCCTAAATAATGCATCAATATTTGGTACAAGTGGTTCAACAAGTTCTACTACGGGTGCTTTAACCGTTAATGGTCAGTTAGGTCTATATGGTGTTCTTCAAATGGATAATGGATCAGGAATTGGTCAAATAAATGCCGATAATAGTTTAGTTCTTGAAGCAGCAACTGGATCAATTTCCATAGAATCACTAACTGGTCTTAATTTTGTATCTAGCGGAGTTGCTACTATTGCATCAGAGGGTATTGTTTTAAATTCAGTAGGAACCTCTAATATATTATTAACGTCCGGTTTTGGTATAACTCAAATAACTAGTACAATTGATAGTATAAGTGCATCAACAGGCTCTTTAGTTATTGCTGGTGGCCTTGGTATTCAAAGTTCTCTAACTA
>Ga0302300_1001141_pt1 | contig 15718 bp, 11 predicted proteins | sample III_Palsa_E1_1_FD_198756 | JGI IMG/M metagenome (GOLD analysis project Ga0302300, IMG submission 198756) | Peat permafrost microbial communities from Stordalen Mire near Abisko, Sweden - III_Palsa_E1_1 | ecosystem: Environmental > Terrestrial > Soil > Palsa > Peat permafrost | place: Sweden... | reverse complement strand
ACCTGCCTTATTCGAGGTATTACCCGGCGAATCGTTACAGGACGTAATAAGGTTTGCCGGTGGCTTTACCGACCAGGCTTATACCGCGCTGATCAAGGTTTCGCAGGTGAGCGATCAGCAGCGCAGGCTTACTGATGTGGTTGAAGCGGATTACAACAATTACATACCGCTTCGCGGCGATATTTATACCGTTGAGCATATCCTTGATCGGTATGAAAACAGGGTTACTATCAACGGCGCGGTTTTCAGGCCAGGGCAATATCAGCTGCAAAAAGGTTTGACCTTATTAAAACTGATACAAAAAGCGGCAGGCTTAAAAGAAGATGCCTTTACAGGTACCGGCAGCATTATGCGTTTAAAACCGGATAATACTACCGAGATCCTTTCCTTCAACCTGAAAGATATCATCAACAATACTGCTCCTGATATTGCTTTGCAAAGGGAAGATAACATCAACATAGCGTCGATATTCGACCTGCGCGATCAGTACACCGTTACCATAAAAGGCGCGGTGCGCAATGCCGGTGTATTTGCTTTTGCCGATAGTTTAAATGTACAGGATCTGATTATTAAAGCGGGCGGTTTTGAAGAAGGCGCCAGCCCAAAACGCGTTGAAGTGGCCCGGCGGGTAAGAGACAGCGACCCTACCTCCAAAAGCAGCCTGGTAGCGCAGGTTTTTAGTGTAGATGTGGACCCAAAACTAAACAATACCCCAAGTTTTCAACTGGAGCCCTACGATATTGTATCGGTTTACAGCTTACCGGGCTACGAAAAGCAGCAAAATGTTAAAGTAGAGGGCGAAGTGCTATATCCCGGTTATTATACCATTGAAAAGAAGAATGAAAAAATATCGGATATTATTGCCAGGGCCGGCGGCTTAACCGCTTCGGCCGACGCGGATGGCGGAACATTAAAACGGGATAACATTGCCATACTTGGTATTGACAGGGATAAAGTAGATACGGCAGCTGTAACACAGGAACGGCTGGAAGAACTGAACCGGATAAAACAATCGTACAAAGATTCAACCGCTAACGCGAACCTGCAATTGCGCAACAATTATGTAGGGATAGACCTTAAAGATATATTAATTACGCCCGGTTCAAGTATCGACCTGATTGTAGAAGATGGCGATATTATCCGCATACCCAAACAACTGCAGATAGTACGTGTTAATGGTGAGGTATTGTACCCCAGCGCTATTGTTTATAATAAAAACGAAACATTTAAGGGCTATGTGTTAAATGCTGGCGGCTTTTCGCCCGACGCGCTTAAAAAGGGCGCTTATGTAGTATACCCTAACGGGACGGTAAAGGGCACCCGTAAATTTTTGTTTTTCAACAGCCACCCCAGTGTTAAGCCGGGTAGCGAAATATATGTGCCTAAGAAACCCGAGAAAAGAGGATTATCGCCAACGGAAGTTATCGGCATAACATCGGGCCTGGCGTCAATTGCAGCAGTTATATTGGGTATAATCAGTCTGCACAAATAATTAATAATTAATGGATCAGGATCATAAAAGAAGTACAAATACCGGCGGCGAAATAACCCTGCGGGAGTTTTTGGGCAAAATTGGTTCACATGGCAGGTATATAACACGAAAATGGTGGATCGTGGCCATTTTTTGTATACTTGGCGTGGCAGGGGGTTTAGCCTATTCTGTATATAAAAAACCTGTTTACACGGCTATATGTACCTTCGTTTTGGAAGATGGGGATAAAGGCGGCGCGCTTGGCCAGTATGCGGGCCTGGCTTCCCTGGCCGGTATAGATATTGGCGGTGGTGGCGGTGGGTTGTTCCAGGGCGATAATATACTGGAACTATACAAATCGCGCACCATGATTGAGCGCACCCTGTTAAGCGAAGCTGAATTTGATGGCAAAAAGGAATTATTGATAGACAGGTATGTGAGTTTTAACAACCTGCTGGAAAAATGGAAGGATGACGATGATATACCATCTATCAACTTTCAGGGCGATCCGGATAAATTTAACCGCAAACAGGATAGTATTATTACGGACCTGGTTTGGAAATTCAACAAAAAAAACCTGGTGGTATCCAAACTCGATAAAAAGCTAAGCATTATTGTAGTGCAGGTATCGGGCAAGGATGAACTGTTCGACCAGCAGTTCACAAAAAAGCTGGTGGAAACGGTAAACAAGTTTTATGTACAAACCAAAACCAAAAAAAGTGTACAAAACGTAGTAGTTTTACAGCACCAGGCCGATAGTGTAAAAGCGGTATTAAATTCGTCCATCGGCGGGGTTGCTTCAGCAATTGACGCTGCTCCTAATGCGAATCCTCAATTATTATCATTAAGAGTTCCATCGCAACGGAAACAGATAGATGTGCAGGCCAGTACAGAAGTATATGCCGAAGTAGTAAAGAACCTGGAGATAGCAAAAATATCGCTTAGGGAAGATGTGCCACTGATCCAATTGATCGATCAGCCTGTGCTCCCGCTTGAAAATGACCATATCCGAAAGCTCAAGGCAATGGTATTAGGCTTTATTTTTGGCTTTTTACTTATAATCATCGGCCTTACCTTAAAAAGAATATTTTATTCCTTATCCCGTTAAGGGCTATACCTAAAGCACTTATACTCAAATATCCATACGTACCGGCTAATAATGAATGATAAAAAAAACCTTGTTAAAAATATTCTTTCATTAGGCGTAGTCCAGATAGCTAATTACGTAATGCCCCTGGTTTCCATCCCTATTATTGTGAGGATAATAGGGCCCGGTAATTATGGAACCATCAATTTTTATAGCTCGTTTATAGCCTATTTTATGCTGCTTATAAACTATGGCTTCGATTATTCGGGCACCAGGTATATAGCGGTTGAAAAAGATAATGTTATTAAACGCAACACGCACTTTACCAAAATAATATGCGCTAAAATCATCCTGTTCGTTATCTCGCTGTGCATATTTTGTATTTCCATCGTCTTCATATCCAAGTCGGCAGCCGAAACTAAAGTAGCCGTATACACTTTTTTAATATGTGTAGCCTGGGTGCTATCGCCAAATTGGTTTTACCAGGGCATGCAGCAATTAACACAGGTGGCGCTGTTTAACTTTTTGAGTAAGATAATATTTACCGTACTGATACTGGTTGTAATACGCGAAAAGAGCAATTATATATGGCAGCCCTTAATTTTAAGCTTAACGCAGATTTTGGTAGCTGTAATCTCCTTAATATATGCCATCAGGAAGTTTAAAATATCACTGGTGAAGATCAATTTTCAATCCATACTGAAACTGTTATGGGATGATAGGATGATATTTTTTTCGATGATAGCTACCAATTTATATACCGATACCAATATTGTAATACTGGGCCTGTACGAAACCAAGGAACACGTAGGTTATTTTACCGCCGCCTGGAAACTGCTGTTTGTATTTTTAGTAATTATTTCTTTCCCCATATCGCAGGCCATGTTTCCGTTTATTGCCGAGTCGTTTTCAAAAAATATTGATAAGGGAATAGAGCAAATGAAAAAGATATTACCCATGATCATCTATATAGCCTTAGGATGTTCGCTGGTACTGTTTTTATCTTCGGGTATATTAATAAATAGTTTCTACGGTATTCACTTTAAGCCTACCATATTAATTTTTCGCATTTTAACCATTGTTCCGGTGCTGTCATTTATTAACACCACCCTGGGTTTACAAACCATGGTTAACCTTAAAATGGACAAGGCCTATTTTTTTATTATACTTTCAGGAGGTATATTTAGCGTAGTATTTAATATAATAGTAATAAACTTTTATGGTTATGTAGGCTGCGCATGGTCGTGGATTATTGCCGAAACGCTTATTGCCATAGTTTTACATTTTTATCTGAAAAATAAGGGTTATAATTTATTTGAAGCAAAAAACTTTAGCCCTTTTAAGGTTTTATTTGAGATAAAAACTATCCTGTTAAATTTCAAAAAACGCACAACCAATTAGTACTTAATAATTCATTCAAATTAAAAATACCCGTGGCTGCAAACAGAATTTTTGGGCTTGATTTATTACGATGCCTGGCAATAATTCTTGTTTTAATTACGCATACCATTCCTTTGCTTGATCCCGCAGGTTTTGTTAAGATCTCGGTATATACGGGCTATTTTGGAGTGGAACTGTTTTTTGTTTTAAGCGGATTTTTGATCGGCACCATACTTTTAAAAGTTTATTACCAGGAAAATCAGCTTAACTTCAGCAATATCAAAATATTCTGGATGCGGCGCTGGTTCAGAACGCTGCCTAATTATTACCTCATGTTTTTGGTGTACGGCATTTTATTATACTTTGCCCATCATCTTAATGTTTTTGGCCATATCAGGTATTTATCGTACCTGTTTTTTCTGCAAAACTCGGTTACCCCGCAGCCTAATGAATTTTTCCCGGTAGCCTGGAGCCTTAGCGTTGAAGAATGGTTTTACCTCATCTTTCCTGTCCTGCTTTTTTTACTTACCAAAGTATTTTACAAAAAAAGGGCTTTATCCTTTTTGATAACTATTTTGAGCATTATTATTTTTGAATTAGCATTCAGAATATATGTGGCCGTATTTATGCACCATACCTGGGATGAAGGATTCAGAAAACTGATGCCTTTACGGCTGGATAGCATTGATGTTGGGGTTTTAGCAGCCTACATTAAATATCATAAACCCTCGTTTTGGATAAACAAAGCCAAAATATTGGCTGTATTCGGCGTTATTATATTGGCCGGGCTTGCCCTGTATTTCTCTCCGGCTTATGCCCTACAGTATGATGCTGTAACCTGGGATCATAACTTCAATGCAGGCATTTTTTTAGAAACCATTTTTTTTACCCTTACCAGTTTTTCAATAGCCTTGCTCATCCCCTTTTTATATAGCATTAATGTAAAAAAAGGAGCTTTTAGCAACTCGGTTACCTTTATCAGCACCATATCGTATTCCATATATTTAACACATTTACTGGTGATCCTTGTTCTGTCACATATTTTAAAGCATTATGAAGCTGTTAAATACTTCAACATTCTCAGTTTCATTATTGCCTGGGTAGTTATTATTTCCCTATCCGCTGTACAATACAATTATTTTGAAGTTAAAATGACCGCGTTACGAAATAGATTAAGCAGAAAACAGGCTGCTATAAAAATTTGAACTAAATGCCAACCAACTATGATATTTAAGCGGGATTTGCTGGGCTCAGTTACTGTTTGGTATAACCCCGAACTTACCTTTATTAAAAATATTCATTCTTATTCGGAATATTCAGGTTTGCTGGTGGTGGTTGATAATAGTTCGTCAAGTAACCAGCAGTTGTTCGATAAAATTAAAAGCGACCATAAAATATATGTTTGGAACGGTGAAAACATGGGTATTGCCAGGGCGCTTAACCAGGGTTTGGCCATTTTAATGGAGAAGGGCTACAAATTCGCCTTAACGCTTGATCAGGATAGCTCCTTTGAAAAAAATGAGATCGAAAAGCTGTTGGTGGCAGCGGAAAATATGGATTGGCACAATACCGGTATTTTATCACCCATCCATTTGCAGCAAAAAAGCGTGCCTGCCTATAATCTGAATGAGTATACGCCCATTACCTGTGTAATGACCTCGGGTAATATTTTGAATTTAGAGATAGCTGAAAAAATAGATTTTTTTAACGAACAACTATTTATTGACCATGTTGATAATGAGTTTTGCCTGCGGTTGCATAAAAACGGCTACCAGGTTTTATTGGCCAATTCCTTTTTAATACATGAGCTGGGAAAATATACCGACATCTACTTTTTTGGTAAACGGGTGGGCGGGTTTATATCTCACTCGCCGGAGAGGCTGTATTATTTTGTGAGGAACTCCTTTTACATTATAAACAAGTACTTTTTTTTGGATACCAAATACACCCGGATGGAAATTACTTCCTTATTAAAAAGATTTTTTAAGCTTTTTTTTGAGACTGATACCACAAAACGCCTTAAATTATATTTTAAGGGCATGCACGATTACAAAAAATTGAAATGAGTACGGTATGAAACAAATACTTAATTCATTTTTCCAGCGGATGAAGCGGGAGCCACCTATCGCGGCTGCCGTTATCACCATTTTTATTTTTACCTGCCCGGTTTTTATCAGCATAATTACCAGGGGGGTAATATTATTGCCTGCCGGTTATACTTCAAACCTGGTTGTTGAACCTATATACGGTGTTTTTGCCTTGCTAATTAACATTTTACTGCTTTTAATATTTGGTACGGCACCGGTATTTAATGCCGGTTTTCAAAGCATTATAGCGCCTGATTACCTGCGCAAACTTTTAATTTATTTATATATAGGCATAACCTTCGTTAGTTTATCTATCATTAATTCGAAACTTAATTTGATAAACTCGTTGCTGGATGACCCTATATTAACCATGCTGAAAGTTGGCGGCGATTTGGGTGAGAACAACGTTTTACGCTATTATTTTTATGGCATAGCCGGCTGTGTGGGCTTTGCATTGGTTAGGAAAGATGACGGCTTTTTTATTAAGGCCGTAAGTTTTATTTGCATGCTGGCCATTGTGCTGTTTTACTTTTTTATTGGCCGCCGCGAGGTGTGCGTAATGACCTTATGCTTTCTATTCCTGCTTAAACGCGATAAAATTAGCCGTACCTACATATTTATTGTCGGCATTTTAATCACCGCTATAATTGTGTTTGTGCTGGTTTTACGAAGCGGCGACGATAGCTCGTCCATGTTCGCCACCAATTCCGAAGAGATGTCATCTATCGCCTTCAGTTCATACGTTATCCAGAAGAAAAGCCCGAACGTAGTGGAATCATTAACCGGGGCCACCTTGTTAAGGGCCTATTTAGTGCCCGACGATATATCAACCGTATTTACAAAAACCGACTCCGGTTACAGCGATCCGGGCTCGCCGGTTTTAGGTATTGCCGGTATTACTTACATGTATGGCTTTATTATCCCCTGCCTTACCGTATTCCTTTTCGGGTCGTTTTTCAGAACAGTTTCCAATGAATTTCAAAAAAAGAAATCGCCCATTATCAAACTTCTTTTGATCTATGTTGTATTTAGAGCATTCAACTTATTCCGGAACGGGGAGTTTCCGGTAGTAACGCTCGATATGCTTAAATTCTTTATCCTGCTTATACCTGCGCTTTATTTGCAATTTAAAGATGAAAGGCTTGAAAATTTATCTCAATAATATGATGAATAAACCCGGCTAGGGCTATTCGCCTAAAAAATACTTGTGTACTATATGAACAAAAATGTAATGGCCTGCATAATGGCTTATTATCCGGGTGCTGAATTTGAAAACATTTGCCGCATAATTTCAGAACAAACAGGCCTTTTATTGGTGGTTGATAACTCGCCGGAATGTACCCTGCGCAATCTGAACCTAAAATTAAATGCCAACACACTTATTGTTTATAACGAAAATAAGGATGCTATTTCGGGTGCTTTAAATATAGCGCTGGCGCATGCCCGCAGCCATAATTTTGAATACCTGCACATCTTCGACCAGGACACCGTACCGCCGGCTGATATAACCACACTGTTACTACCATCGTTACAAGCCGACCCGAAAGCTATTATTACATCGCCCAGGTTTATCAATTCCAGCACCAATTTCCCCGGTCGGGTTTTGGAGCACATTAGCAAGTGGAAGGTAAAAAGCTTTTGGCCCAAAGAAGATATGGGCGTTATGAAGGCGCTGTTCACCATCACCAGCGCCTCGCTCATTAGCATTAAAAGGCTGCCGCCCGATACTTTTTATGATACCCGGCTATTTGTTGACGGCTGCGATGTGGATTTTTGCCTGTATTTGCGCAACGAAGGCTTTGAAATATTGGTTGATACCGCGATATGTGTTACCCACGGTATCGGCTCGCGTAAAAAAGGCGGCGGCAGATGGTCGGCCACAAATTATTCCCCTTTCCGCAAACAATTAAGCGCGAAAAACCGCATGATCATCTGGCGAAGATACTGGAGCACTTATGCCGGATATATATTGAGCGATCTTTTTGTATTCACGCTTGATACGGCCAGAACAGTGCTGCTCGAAAAAGGCAGGTTCACCAAATTTATAGCTATATGCAAAGGTATTGGGCAGGGCCTGCGGGAAAAAGATATAGCTAAACGAACAATTTAACAAAATTGGGGTTTAAACTCCATAAATGATGAAGTTGTGCAGGTGCCAAAACCTGCTTTAGCCCGTTCATTTTTCAATACGCTTAATGATATGAAATTACTGTACTATTCCGATTTTTTTAAGATAAAGGCAAAATCAGAACTATCCTTATTGCTTAATAAAAGCAAATATTCATCGCTTTTTGCACCCTACGCATACGCTTTCGAACAAAAAACCGGTATTGAAATAGGCGGCCCCACAAAAATATTCGCGAGCGGTTTGCTGCCCATATACCAATGGGCAAAACAGATAGACGGCGTAAATTTTAGCAGCAATACCATTTGGGAAGGCACAATTAAAAATAACGAGTACAAATATTTTCAAAATAAAACAGGCAGGCAATATATTTTGGATGGAACCGACCTGCATGAGATAGAAGATGAAAAATATGATTTTTTGCTATCGAGCCATAATTTGGAACATATTGCCAACCCTTTAAGGGCGATTAAGGAATGGGCGAGGGTTTTAAAGCCCGGTGGTTTTATGCTATTGATACTGCCTGATAAAAATTTCACGTTCGATCGTAAACGAAGCTATACCAAATTTGAACATGTACTATCAGACCTGGAAGCCGGTACCGGCGAGGATGACCTGACTCACCTGGATGAGATATTAAAGTTTCATGATTTTAAGCTCGACCCGCGCGCGGGCAGTGATTTTAACGCCTTTAAAAAACGAGGCGAGAATAATTTGACCGACAGGGCACTGCACCACCATGTATACTCGCAGGATTTGTTAAAAAAGATGCTCGATCATTACCAGTTTACCACGCTGGCCCAACATTTTATTCCGCCTTACAATCAAATTATTTTGGGGCAGAAACCATTGACGACCAAACCCGCTAACACGCAAGAAGAAAAAAGCGAGCAGCAGACCGGGTAAATTTTACAGCAAGCAGCAGCACATAGGAGTTAAGCTGCATTGCGAAAATAGAAATAGCGCTTTGGAAAAAAAAACTAAAATATCGATCTTAATTCCAACACTCAACGCCGGTAAAAAATGGCCCGAGCTATTGGAGAGTATAAAAACCCAGGGCATAAGCATATATAAAAAAATAATAATTGATTCTGGTTCTTCAGACAATACCATACCCAACGCTTTAGCTTATGGCTTCGAGGTAAACTCCATACCCAAGGCTGATTTTAACCATGGCAGGGCAAGGCAGCAACTCGTCGACCTATCGGGCGATACGGATATCTGTATCTTTTTAACCCAGGATGCTATTTTAGCAAAACCTGATAGCATCGAAAACATAGTTAAAGCATTTAACGACCCCGAAGTTGGGCTGGCCTATGGCCGTCAATTACCGCATTTTAATGCCGGGGCATTGGAAACCCACGCGCGTTTATTTAATTATCCGCCCATATCCGAAGTACTATCAATAGCCGACCTGGACCGCATAGGTTTTAAACTGTTTTTTTGCTCCAATTCGTTTTCGGCCTACCGCAAAAATGTACTCAATTCCGTAGGCGGCTTCCCTTCGGATTCCATAATGGGCGAAGATGCCATCGTATCGGCAAAAATACTTACAGCAGGCTTTAAAAAGGCTTATGTGGCCAATGCCACGGCCTACCACTCGCACAGCTACTCGCTAAACGAAGAGTTTAAAAGATATTTCGACACCCGTGTTTTTCATGAGCAAAACAAATGGCTGATAGAAAAATATGGCAAACCTACCGGCGAGGGCATCAAATTCATCAAATCGGAATTGAAATATGCCGCGAAAAGCAATTTAAAAAGTGTTTTAAAGTCGGTATCATCAGCCGGGGCAAAATGGCTGGGCTATAAAAGCGGCAGGTTTTATAAAAAGCTGCCCGCAGGTATCCTCAAAAAAGTATCCATGCATAAATTCTATTGGAGCTAATAATTATCTTCTAATTAATAATCTTACATTTTTCCGATTATTATTCACTTTTAAAGTAAAATTTTATTGCATAATATCTGCAATAAGCAACACAGTTGTTTATTTTACTGAACAAAATTAAAATTAATTGGCTACCCGTTAATGTTCCGCAGGGGGTGCCAAAACTTTAATTTTCCACACTTATCTCCCAAAGGCCATCCTATTCGCTTCATAGGCAGCGCGTTAAAATTTACCATAACGCAATCTCATCTAAAAAGTAAAAAAATATATTTTCCACACCTTTTGGTTTTAAAATTGATAAGTAATTAATATAAAATATTATTAATTACAATTTTTTCCGTCGAGTAAATTTTTTGAATTGGAAATGATAGCAAGCTAATACCCCGATATGTCAACACGATACTCCAAACACCTGCCAGCCTTAATATTTGTAAGTGATCTTTTGATACTTAACATCGCGCTCAACCTATCAAACTATATCATATTTCATACCTATTGGCCGCAATTTCAATCATCCTTGTTATTAATGGTGGTAAACCTTACCTGGATAGCGGTTTCGTTGCTAACCAAAAGCTTTGATCTGAAGCGCCCATTGGTGCTTAGGGACAATATCAGCGGTTTTTCATTAACGTTAATTTACCATTTACTGCTGGTTTTCGGTACCATATACTTTTTCAAAATTTACAATGTATCCCGCTCAGAAGTAATTATCGGCTATTTGCTGTTTTATGTAATTATACTGCTGGATAGATCAATGCTGTTCTTTTCGCTGGACTATTACCGTAAAAAGGGCTACAATCACCGCCAGATACTGATAATAGGCAATAAAAATGTTGCCGACAGGCTTATTAAATCATTTTCGCAGCACCCGGAGTATGGCTATGATCTTACCAGTTTTATTTCGGATGATGAGATAGGTAAAACTGCCTTAGCCACCCTTATCAATAACATACTTAACAATAAACCCGATGAAATTTTCATTTGCTACAAGGAAACAAATACCAGGCTTTTAAAACGGCTCATCAGGTTTGGCGAAGAAAATGATATTAAGATAAAGGTGGTATCGGACCTGATGCTCGACAGCAGCTACGCCCAGCTGATCAATTATAACAACATCCCGGTATTACAGATAAAACCAGGCTCAGAAATAAGCCTGAAGATCAGAATTTTGAAACGCACGTTTGATATTGTTTTCTCATCGGCTGTAATGCTCTTCGGATCGCCGTTCTTTATTATTTTGTATATAATTACCAAGGCAACATCACGCGGGCCGGCATTTTACAAACAGGAACGCATAGGCCGCAACGAAGAGCCCTTTTATATATATAAATTCAGAAGCATGCATGTTAATGCCGAAAAGCATGGGCCGCAGCTTTCAAAAGATAATGACCCGCGTATTACCAAATGGGGCGGGATAATGCGGAAAACACGTTTTGATGAAATGCCCCAGTTTTGGAATGTGCTGAAAGGCGAAATGTCGGTAGTGGGGCCACGCCCCGAAAGGCAGCATTTTATTGAGAAAATAGTGGAGATAAACCCTAACTATAAAAAGCTGTTTTGCTTAAAACCGGGTATCACCTCGATAGGCCAGGTACAATACGGCTATGCCGAAAATGTGGACCAAATGTGCAGCCGTGTGAAATATGACCTGCTTTACCTGCAAAATGTAAACCTGAACTTCGACCTGGATATTATTTATAAAACCATACAGGTGGTGATACAAAGAAAAGGTAAATAATAGAAGCTTTACTTGTTTAATCTATATAAAATGGCCGCTTTCCTTTCGGGAGAGCGGCCATTTTTTGTACTGACGATATGTTTTGATCAGGCAGGTGTTATATACACGGAAAAGTCATTTAAAAAAGTGACTCATACTACATAATATACCAATTGGTATATTTACAGCATAATTAGCTACAGATAAAACCTAAATTACACTTCATATTTAGTAATAAAAATAACTATTTATATAAAAGTTCAATAAAAAAATTTAACTTAAAATATACCAATCGGTATTTTTTATGAGCCCATTAAAACGACAATTGCTTTTAATAACCGTTATAGCTGCTGCTATAATGGAACTGATTGATACATCAATAGTTAATGTGGCGCTTAACTATATGAGTGGCAACCTGGGCGCTACGCTCGAAGATACCTCATGGGTGATCACCTCCTACGCCATAGCCAACGTTATCATCATCCCGATGACAAGCTTTTTGGCCAATAACCTGGGCCGCAGAAATTATTATATAGGTTCCATTATACTGTTTACCACTTGCTCCTTTATGTGCGGCAACGCTACAGGTATATGGGAATTGGTAACATTCCGGTTTTTGCAGGGGCTGGGTGGCGGCGCCTTGCTTTCAGTATCGGCTACAGTGGTATATGAGCTGTTTCCAAAAGAAAAGCAGAATACGGCCAGTGCATTATTCGGCATCGGCATATTTATAGGCCCAACCATAGGCCCAACTTTGGGTGGCTACATTACCGAAAATTACTCATGGCCATGGATATTTTATATCAATGTGCCTATAGGCATAACGGCTGCGGTATCATGCTTGTTCCTTTTATATGAACCGCAGATAAAACAAAAGATAAAAGAAATTGACTGGATAGGAATTTTTTTGCTGATAACCGGCATAGGCTCGCTACAAGTGGTGCTGGAAAGGGGGCAAACTGATGATTGGTTTGCTGCCGGTTACATCACATTTCTTACCGTTGTTGCCATTATATCCCTTACCGCGTTTATTATATGGGAGCTATCTATTCAAAACCCGGTGGTTAACCTGCGCATATTAAGGTTCCGGTCGCTTAGCATAGCCGCTATACTCACTTTTATTACCGGTATGGGCATGTATACCTCCATATACCTAACTCCGGTTGTGGCGCAGCGTTTATTAGGCTTTACGCCCACCCAATCGGGGTTGTTGCTTTTACCGGGTTCCATTGTAGCGGTAACGGCACTTATTATAACCGGGAAACTGCTGCAAAAGGGAGTATCGCCCGCATTGATCGTATTATTCGGATTTTTGTGCTTTATATACTTCAACTGGTCAATGTCGAGGATAAACCTGGAAACACCGGCCTTTGATATTACAATAAACCTTATATTCAGGGCTATTGGGATGGCATTGTTAACAGTTCCCTTAGGTACGCTGGCGGTATCGGCCCTGGAAGCTAAAGATATGCCGCAGGGCACCGCTTTAAACAACATGATGCGGCAATTGGGTGGTTCGTTCGGCATTTCCATCATCAACACTTATGTTGCAAGGCGTATTGCATCGCATCGTATGGATCTGATCACCCATATTACGGCCGATAATCCCTTTTCTGTCGACAGGATCAATAGCTATACCCAGCTTTTTCAGCAAAAGGGTTTTGGTTTGATAGATGCCAAACTAAAGGCCATGCAACTAATGGAATTGGTGGTGGTAAAGCAATCTTCATTTTCCAGTTATCTGGATGGCTATTTTCTTATCGGGCTATTTTTTGCAGTGGTACTGCCCTTGCTACTTTTTGTTGCTAAACGCGATAAAACAAAGGCCGTTGTAGTACCCTCGTCAGATCATTAACAGGCAGCAACCTGTGCGCCCCGCATACTATTCATAAATAGCTAATATTCACCAGTCCCTTACCATTCGAGGCCACGCGCGCCAGCGAAATGCCGGGATAGGGCTTAGTGTATTGAAAAGCGTTTTTTGGCAGGAAACACCTGTTTTGTAAGATGCTGAAATATAGCAAATTACACGATTAGCAACCGTTCGCTTGCGGGAACGCTTGTTTTTGTTAGTTTATTGTTTATCAGCAGTTTAAGTGTTCGGGCTTGTTCGGGTGTTCACAATCGTGTTCGGGGGTGTTTCGGTACCGTTCGGGTGGTGTTCGGGTACCGTTCGGGTTATGTTCGGGTTATGTTCGGGCTATTGGTTTTGAGCGGGTTTGGGGTATACGCCCAAAAACAACACAAAACAGGGGCATAGTGTATAGAAATGCAGGGAAATTACCGTTATTTTATACCAATTGGGGTGGCTGTTTTACAAATCAGCCGCTCGAAAGATCAAAATAAGGTTGAAATGAGCCGAAATCAGGCCTTTGTTGTGCCTTCGTCAGCGCGTTGACGAAGGTGCGGTTGTTGTTTAATTGACGTCGCGGGCAGATTCGAACTGCCGTAAGAAGTTTTGCAGATTTCCACCTATCCACTCGGTCACACGACTATGTTTGATAACACCTTTATATACCTAAGATCAAATTTGACATTCTTGTCAGATATATATACCGTATAATTACAGTGCAAATATATAATTAATTCTATTAAATCTATGTTTTTAGTAGAATTAATTCAGGTCAGCGCTTTTTCATTCCTCAAGGCGACAAAGAAGCTTAAAATCCATCCATTTTTAATTGGTACAAATGCCTTAATATAAGGGGTTTACACAAGCAGAATTTATAAACAGCAAACATATTGGCCTTTTACAAGTTAATCATAAGTTAAAATAATACTTATGAAAAAGATAATTTCAATATTTAGCCTCATACTGTTTACAACTTTTAGCTATAGCCAATCTATAAAAACAGTAAAAATAGATAGCCTGGTAAGTGTATCGCTACCCGCTACCTACATAGAAAAAGACACCCTCGGCCAGCAAACTTTTAGCGCCAATACTTCATTTGGGTACGTGGTAGTTACCCGTATACCCAATGCCAAAAATAACGCCCCGTTAAAAAAGGAAAAGGACCTGAAAACGGTATTTAAGGATTATGCCGCTGATGTTAAACAGGTTGGCAACGGCACCATCCAAAACGAACGCGATACCACGGTAGGATCATTAAAAGGCCGGCTGTTTACCCTGCGTACCGATGATGGCAACGGCAGTGTACAATTCAGGCGCTTTTTGTTGCTGTATACACAGGAAGTGACTTATACCTTTCAATATTTTTATGATGATATAAGGTCGGAGCTGATAACATCTGAATCAAAAGCCTATTTCAGTTCCATCAAATTATCGCCCGAACTGCGCCGGAACGACCAATACCTCGCCATTGGCGGAGGCTCATCCTTATTCGGAATTTCGCAAATGGCCCTGTACGGAAGCGGGCTGGTAATTGTACTGATCGTGTTTTTTACCGTAATGCGCAGAAGGAAACGAAACCTGGAAATTCTGGATTAGGTTATCCTTGTCATACATCCCTTGCAAGCAATTCGAAATGAACCTTGCAAGGGATGTATAGTAAACAGACTATCCGCGCTGCAGCAATCCCTTATTCCATTTATCGGTATACAAAAACTTTTTGCTGTACAGCCAGGTGATCAAAAACACGGTGGTAATAGTGCCGATAACTGAACCTGCTGTTACATCTTCAAAAAAATGCTCGCTTAAATACATGCGCGAGTAGCCGATCAATATGGCAAGCAGCAAAAGCGGCAATCCCCAGCCTTTATTTTTACACCAGTAGGTAATAACCACCAGGGTAGAAAAAGCCGTAACCGTATGCCCCGATGGAAAGCTGTGCAGGCTCAGCATATAAACTCCCTTGACAAAGTGAATATGCCCCAGTTGGTTCTGGAAATACAGCCTGGGCCTTGGCGCATCAAAAATGTGCTTGATGATCTGCGCCAGGATGGATGTAACCGCGTAGGTTATTGCCAGGAAAAGCGACTTGCCGTAATTGAACAATAGTAATA
>Ga0302300_1001140_pt1 | contig 15726 bp, 9 predicted proteins | sample III_Palsa_E1_1_FD_198756 | JGI IMG/M metagenome (GOLD analysis project Ga0302300, IMG submission 198756) | Peat permafrost microbial communities from Stordalen Mire near Abisko, Sweden - III_Palsa_E1_1 | ecosystem: Environmental > Terrestrial > Soil > Palsa > Peat permafrost | place: Sweden... | reverse complement strand
TAAGGTTGTCTTTACAAAAACCATGTAAATAAATAAAACTGCAGACACTATACCATGGTATCGGCATAGTAACTGGAGGCTGTGCTGTAGCACTTGTATCATTTTACTTTAATTTTAACAAGTTAACAACAATGTTATAATCTCCTTATAATATTAAGTATTTTTAAAGTAAAATCTTACATCATGTGTTAGCTAGTCTCCAGTTACTATGCCGATACCATGGTATAGGTATCTGCAGTTTTATTTTTTTACATGGTTTTTAAAATATCATCTGAGTTATGAGATACAGTTTACTTGGTTAACCTAAGTATAATAAACAATATTATAATAAAAAGTAAAGATGGTTAAAAATATATCTCTCATGGTTAAGGTTGTCTTTACAAAAACCATGTAAATAAATAAAACTGCAGACACTATACCATGGTATCGGCATAGTAACTGGAGGCTGTGCTGTAGCACTTGTATCATGTTACTTTAATTTTAACAGATTAATAGCAGAGCTGTAGTATATTATAAGATCCTTATAATATTAAGTATTTTTAAACTAACATCCTGGCATCATGTAACAGATAGTCTCCAGTTACATGCATATACTACACTTAGTATATGCAAATACATATTTTTTATATGGGTTTTGAAGGGCTAATACCTGTATTAATGTTTAATTTTTATTACTCCCTCTCCTAATAATTTTTAAATATGTTTAACATGTTAAAGTCATACACATACCAGATATTAAAAAAACATATAAAAAAATAGGTATTTGCATATACTAAGTGTAGTATATGCATGTAACTGGAGACTATCTGTTACATGATGTAATGTGTTACTTAATTTTAATAAAATTAACAGCAGATCTGTAGCATATATTATAAGCTCCTTATAATATTAAGTATTTTTAAACTAACATCCTGGCATCAGGTAACAGATAGTCTCCAGTTGGTATACCGATACCATGGTTTAGGTATCTGCAGTTTTATTTTTTACATGGTTTTTAAAAATATCATCTAAGTTATGAGATACAGTTTACTTGGTTAACCTAAGTATAATAAACAATATTATAATAAAAAGTAAAGATGGTTAAAAAATATCTCTCATGGTTAAGGTTGTCTTTACAAAAACCATGTAAAAAAATAAAACTGCAGTCGCCCGATACCATGGTATCGGCATATTATCTGGAGGCTGTGCTGTAGCGCTTGTATTGTGTATAAAACCACACTTTAAAATATTAAATATTATAAGGAGCATATAATATATATGCTACAACTTTGTTATGTTTTATTAAAATTAAGTAACAGATTATATGTATTAGTAGCCTATTGCAATCTACACACATACACTACACCTAGTATATGCAAAACATGTTTTTGTATAGTTTTTAACATATGTATCATATATAATAATTTTGTACAAGTTGTAATAGGGGGAGGGAGGTCTCCAGAATTATTATGTATTAAGTAATAATTTTATAATGAAGTAGTGGAATAAAAAATACCAAAGTTGTACAAAACTTAAACATTACAAACACTTAACATTATACTCAAACACACAAATAGTATTAATTACAGTTTGTATACAAACTTATTATTGTTTGTATTGTTTTGTATTCTGTTATAACTTATAGTTTATTAATACACATCCTATTCCCACAATACATTGTTACAATGTATTTTATGCACGAATCTATGTGAGTCTCTTCACATCTCTGCGTTAGCTAGAATACACACCTGTGACCCTGGTCACAGCAGTTACTCTCTATGTGAAATCTATCACGAATAAGTCGTGGTATTACAACATGTAATAAACTAAAAACATTAACCCAGTTAATCTTAACCAACAATATTACAACCATATAATCTTGTAACTAACAATGTCAAATCATACAAACATACAGTTAACAAGTATAACAATTAAAACAAATAGATAGGATTATAACAGGTAGACAAAATTACAAATAACATGTTAATATTTTGCATATTTATTGTATATATGTTACAATGTTTTACCATAATAGATTACTAGTTATTTTACATAACTAACAACACAACAGAATTACAACATTGTTACCATAAAAAGTAATGATTAGTCTTTTGAATACAAACAAATTAGAGTATTGTGTTAATAACAGTGTTTTGTTAGGTTGTGTATAACTAATCTTACTCGGTAAGATTATTTGTTAACATGTATGACATTAATAATGGTGTTTAATGTGTTTAGTGTTACCATTGTGTATTACTCTGTACCACAAAATAAAAACACATGTACACTCCATGTTACAATGCAGTGTTACATACCATAACTATTCCATGAATTAAACAAATGGGTTTTGGTCCCAAGTAGTTTGTATTATTACATGTTTACTAATTTCCTTACCAACATATATAAATATTATCTCACACAATTAACAGTGTTGTTATTTGTAAATATAAAAGATACTGTTAATTGTATATTTAATATTTGTTAGTGTAGTAAAAATAAACATCTCTACTTGTTGAGAGTAAAATGTTATACACTGATATATAATGTGTAGATAATATAACACTAATATTTATTTTCACAAGACTTGTTAACATAATACCTACTTCTGACAACAATTATTAACAAATACAGGTAACTGTACTTTTGGATGAAATAAACTCACAATTAACATATACATAACTGCAGATATTAATTGTTTATGGAGAATTAACATATCCTTGTGTAAATACTCTTCTTACCAGTAACAAAATTGTTTAATGGTTATATTGTAAACATTACAGTTAATCTAAATAGTAAAACATATTAACAGTACAGTATACAATTAATAATAACCCACTCACCTATTTAAACAACATGCAAGTATAATTACAATTACATATTGTAACTAGAAAATTTAAATATTATTACATGCCAATATGTGTAAACAAGGATCCACAGCATTCATGTAGATGTGTTGAATCATAACAAGTAATTATACATGTAATCTCCATGCATATCGTGGATCTTTGCTTACACGTATTGCCATGTAATCGCACAGATACGACACATAGTTAACCTGTAATGTTTCCAAGGATAGTCTGTATCAAACAATTAATCTTTTGAATGGGTAATTATTCAAACAAACACTCATTCAAACAAACACTTATTCAAACAAACACTCATTCAAACAAACACTTATTCAAATACTTATTTGTATAGTAAACATCTCCACATGAGCATATATGTGATCTAGGAACATGTCCAGACATCTTAAGTGCCATTACATGACAATACGTGTAGACAAGAATCCACAACATCCATGTGGATTACACATTTACTTTGTTAATGTAGTGAAAACTATACATACTTGAATTTTAAAGGTATTTATGTGGTAAGTAATAAGTAGTAATATTAAGTATATGTTAATTTGGTATTTCTAAATTTGTGTTGCCAACTCATCATGGTTTTTAACAGCATATAACAAAGTGTAATACTGTTAAATGATAAAGTCCAATATCTGCATCTGTCATTCAACACACAATAGACAACATTATCATTCGAGTAACAAATTTTATAGTCTGCACATGTTATAGTTATTAACACAATACCATATATACATAACATTGTTAAAAATACAAATTACTTGGTAACATTATTTATAGTATATACCTAAGATAACCAACAGTTGTTTTTTAGCGCTGCGCTTGTCGCAGCTATGGCTCTCTCAGTATAGCGCAGCTGACCTTCGGTATACCTTCGGTTTACAGGATTTTTTGATACTTACATTTTTTAACAAAAATATGTAAACACACCATGTTACCATATAATAGTATATGGTAGTTGGTATGCTGTTGTAAATTTACTAGCCATGAGTTCTTGTTGTTAACATCATACGAATATAGTTGTTACCGGAGTTGTAAAGTATACAGTTGTTATACTATTTGTTAAAATACCCGAAATTGGCGAAACATTATGACAACAGTAAATTTTTATAAAATGTATAGCGATAACGGATGTTGGTATCTTGGAGATACCAAATGTATGTGGTGTTGTGTAATACAGCCGTTGTGTTATTCAAACACACAATTACAACATAGTATGTTATTTGAATGAGTAGTTGTTTGTATCAAACAATCTTTAAAATATTACAGGTTGGTTATTTGTTATATTAGAGTAATTACATGGTGATATGTGTAGACAAGGAACCACAAACATCATGGAATTCTACACATGTAATTGTTTGTTAATTACCATTACAACTACATGGATGTTGTGGGTTGTTGCCTACACATATGATCATGTAATAGCACTTAAATTGTCTTGTTATGTTCCCAGATCATAACTTTCTTTGCAGATATGTTTATAATTGTTGTGATTGTTATTATATAGAGAAACACTAACAAACAGGTATGGTTAATAACAAATGACATTTAAACACATACCTGTAAAATACAGCATTTCACAAGATTTGTGTTTGTGTCCATACACACCATTAACTACTACATTATGTAGTAGATAATTTAGCTTTTAATGAAGATAATGTTATGTTGTAAGTAATTACTCATAACATAGAATGTAAATATATCATTCTTCCTCTCTTCTTCTCTTCCTCTCTTCTTCTCTTCCTCTCTTCCTCTCTTCCTCTCTTCCTCTCTTCCTCTCTTCCTCTCTTCCTCTCTTCCTCTCACTCATATGTAGTTGTAATAAAATACTAGGAAGTAATACAACTGTATATTATCATAACAAATAAGTAGTTACAATTACACATTATGTATACATATATGTTTTAAATACTATATAGAAACATCTACACAATAGATGTTAAGTATGTTTTTACTCAAGTAACTATATTTCGTACAATATTATAATTGTATACATACTACAAGTATTAATACTACACACACATTCATACATTAAAATTTGGAATTTAAGGAATAGTATTACCTACGACACATAGTTAAGATACTTGATGTTTGTTTAGTACAGGATTTTTTGGGATGACATCTTTTCATCCCAAAAAATGCAAAAATATATGACTACCTGTATTTCTCAACTTGTTGGTTTGACAACACATACACTGTATAACAAACAATATCTTATTTAGGTTATTAAAGATATTTAACTTATAATTGATATGGATACATATAAAAACTATTATTACAATATTTCCAATAATAGAATAACACTAACATTTATATTTAGTAATGTTGTAAGTAGTAATATTGTAATATGAAACAATGTTTAGTAAATATAGTTTATCACATAAAATTTAAACTGTGTAACACCTGTTTATGTTAATAATGTAAAATAGATAGTATTGTTAGTTATGACCTAGTTCGCAATATTCAACCATGATTGGATCGGACACACTCATGATAACAAAAGTAAAAATGGTATATATATATATGTTAACATAACATATAATGCATAATTGGAGGTATTTAACATGTTGTGTGTGTTTGCATGTAAAATTTTGTCACGACTATGTTTATGTTAAAATTGATAAATATAACTAGAATGTAAAAAAACACTTTTATCAACATATATTAAAATGGTTAAGATCGCCCCCTCCCCCTCCTCTGAATATTGCTTGTGCTGGTCGTGATAAGAAGTTTTAACCCACTGTGATTTCATCAAGAAAAATAAGGATTAATACGATTTCGACATTCTATGTGTTCAGGAAATTAGACCAACTGGTTATAACAATCCAGAAACTACTGGACTCAAGGCTTTTGATGTTGTGTCTAGACTATCTGAAGCACTTAATGGTTGGGAGGGTTGTTGTTCACAAGATCAATCCATCCAATGGTAGTTTTTACCGAGCCACCTTTTGGAACCCAGACAAGTATGTTTGTCACAACAATCAAGTGATGTATACACCTAATACTCGAGAGGTTCAATTCCCTTACATGCTGATGGTATCTTCATTTACTTCTGTTAACTCACAGAACGAGACAGAGTTTAAGGTGGTAAATTGTCATGCTCCAATGGTTATTAGTGAGAAGGTTGCCTATTGGAATGCAGTTGCTATTGGTGATGTCAACAAGTTTGAGGAACATCTTCATGACTACAAGTGTCTATTTGATGATGAATTTCCAGATAGGGTTCCTCTTGAAACACTCACCTTCGTGTCATTTGAGTGTGACACTAAGCCTGATGGTAGTTTGTGGCGATCTAGTCTTGATGCTGTTATTGCTGCTAAACAACATCAGGCTGAGGTGACTGTGGTTCCTACTACAGTTACTTTAACTACAGGTGAAAACTCTGGTGATAATTATCACAATATTAGACCTAGTGATCATTTCATAGTTGTTGCGGATGTTCAATTTGCCTAAATAAATTAATAATACAAATACTATCTAAGATAGTATATAAAATATCTAATACAATACTATCTAAGATAGTATATAAAATATCTAATACAAATACTATCTAAGATAGTATATAAAATATCTAATACAAATACTATATTGTATTTAATATTACTTCATGTTATGTGAAATATTCAGCCAATAAATATTATTCCAACTAACTAGGAAACATTTGAACTGGTTTAGATATATTAAACTTGAAAGTGTTTTTTTATCCAATATCATTTAGATAATGTTCTAATTAAATTAACGTAATATATAATTGATAATATATATGTTTTAGGCATAAATATATCCACAATAATAACTAACTAATTTAATATGAATGATAACTATTTCAACAAAAGTATGTGTTTATATATCTTCCAAGAAGGTATAAAGTCTCGTAATAATTAAATATTATGTATTTTCAAGCTGAAGCTGGAACTGAAGCTGGAACTGAAGCTGGAACTGAGGCTAAAACTGGAACTGAGGTCATGGTGATAACAGGGTCATGAATACCATAACCGATATGTTTACACATATCCTTGTTTTTGATGCGGGTAATATCTCCTACCTGATTGAATGAAATGGTAAAATCTCTATATGTAACTTCTGATATGCACATCATTGAAGGACATGATCCACATATCTGTGAATTTGTCAGACGTAAACAACATAAACATGAACCGTCATCATTATGAACCATAACATTTCCGTGTGATGATGAACATAATATCTTGTTACCCTTTATTAGGGATGAGTATACTGGTCCATTGCAATACCAGTTAATGTACCTTATTTCACTATCCTTTTCATACACATAGTAAGTGGTATCTTGATTATAAGAATTACCCAAAATACTTTTTATCTGTTGTTGATCAACATCATTACGTTTCGTACATGATTCAAGATCAATGTCATGTTTTCTCTTTCCATCTAGAATCCTATTTAAATGATTACGCAACTTTTCAATCTGATCACATTCAGATGCGTTCACATCAAGAAGGAAGGAAGATAGTTTGGATTCATCAATGATCATACCAGTCATTTTTAAAATACAAGATGTTTAGTTTATTTCAATTTTATTACATATCTTAACTGTTAATGTCATTAACATGATAGTAGGATTAATGTCAGAAAATTAAATGAGGTATACAATAACATCTATTACATATCACTTTGAAACAGTACAGTTAATAACTACTTCAATCGTAATTGTTACGTTTGAAACGTAACAATTTTACCTATGTGGAGCAGGATATACACATACCACCAAAATCGTTTCAATCCTCTCAACCTGACAAAAGAGATAGAAATTACAAAATTCTATTTACACTAATAACGATCAAATAATTATATCGTATTGATTATTTACTTCTCTAAGAGGTAAAAACTTAAGTAGTGAATAGATATGTCATCAATCATTATTGGTAATATGTATTATAGTTGGGATATATTGGTTCACATACTACAGTATTAACTACTACTGTAATTTCAACTGGGATACTACCAGATAATCATTAAGGTTGAAACGTCGGTTAAAATTACAATATCGATTAATACTATAATTTCAATCAATGGTTCCAACTATGATCACTAACGTTGAAATTATAAACCAAAAATGTTATATTAGGTATTTAAACAATAATTAATACACTATGTACTAATAAATACATAGTGTATTATTTGAATTAACCGAGACATAACACATCGTATCTCTATATCTCTTTCTCTTCTACCTTATTAATAAGGTTGATAATTAAAAATTAATATTAATATATAAACATGTTTACCAGACCAATTAAGGATTTATCGCAGAAATCTTTAGATACTCTGGATAGAGAAATTTCAGCAAATGGTACAAATGGGGAACCATTTAGCCATAACAGACAAATGATGGAGATAATCAAAGAAATGTTACATCGTGGTATCCGTTATATTAAGATTAACTTCTACTTTTATGATGAACGTAAAGACAGATATGTAGATGAATCATTTCTCATTGAGAATGATTCAGATAATCACATACGTGGCACTACAGGCGATATTAACTTTTTTGAAACAGGAAGATCGTTTTCATACAATGATTCATTTGGTGACAAAGGCTGTTTTGTTAATGTAGTAAAAGCTACATATAGTTAAACTTTAAGAATGTTTGTGTATGTGTGAGTGATGAATGGTGAGTTGTGAGTTGTGAGATAGGGGAGGTTATATGTTTATATAAACACATACAACAATTAGTGTATTTACTCTTTTTTACACTAATGAACAACACACAAGTATATAATACTGACACTAAATGCACAAAACAAATACAGTTAACTGTATTTTCTAGTAACACCATTAACGTATAAACTATTACACATTACAAACACAATGATGGATCATATAACCTATCACATTATATAACATAGTTGTTTGTTTGAAATAATAACAAATAAACATTGGATTGTAGAGTTATTGGTCTTGTGTATGATACATAATGTATTATATAACATGTGAAAAGCAGAGAAGAGAATAGACAAAACATTTGTTTACTTCTTCTACTCAAATACTATTACAATAATAATAACATATTGTTGATGTTTACTAATAACATGTCGCTGGTGTATACATGTTTAGTTTTGGTAAGAAGTGTTCATACATGTTAAATTTCTAACCAAACATTGTTAACCAGGTAAACATTAACTCAATCGTAATTGAGATAAAGATATACAGTTACAATGTTTGTTAGTAAATAAAACGGTATGGTAGTACCGTAGTTTGTATATTTAACAAATGTATTACTGTTGTCAAGTAGGTAAATAAGACAACATAAATTGGTGTTAATGTAACAATAAGAGTTATAATAATAGTAGTCTCATAATATTGGTATAAAATTACTAATACGTTTAATATTAATATTACATAATAATTACTCATTACATGAAGTAGTAAAACTTGTTGACGATAACATACACACATATACACTCCATTATTATTATCACTGAAACATGTTATTAACTTATTCAACCATAAATTTAAACAACAAAATGCATAGTAAGCATAATTACAATCCGTGATTGTAATCAGGTAATTTAGGTATTTTTACATGGTAATATGTGCAAACCGAAGGTGTATACCTGAAGGAGAAATGGCTGCGCCAAACAAGGACCCACAATATCCATGAAGATGTTTTGGTATGAAACGAGTAATTATACTCATAGGTCACATAAACATTGTGGATCCTTGTTTGGCGCAGCCATTTCTCCTTCAGGTATACACCTTCGGTTTGCACATATGGTCATGTAATTGCAAAAGTATAACAAATAGTTAACATGTAATATTTTTTGGAAATAGTTTGTATTAAACATCTATTCATATAACAATCAAACACACGAATAAAGTTATATCGATCGAGGATTACAACCAGACAATTTGTTTGTTATTACATGGTAATACGTGTAAACCGAACCGAAGGTATACTCCAAAGAGAAATGGCTACGCCACAGGTTGGTCCTTCTCTGGTCTGGTCTGGTCTGGTCTGAAGTGTGAAATGAAGTGTGAAATGAAGTGTGAAATGAAGTGTGAAATGAAGTGGGACATCAACTGAGAGATGAGCTGAGATAGACAAGGAATCACAACATCCATGCAGTTTATACATATAATTATCAACACATCTGCATGGATATTATGGTTCCTTATCTATCTCAGCTCATCTCTCAGTTGATGTCCCATTTGAGAGAAGGACCAACCTGTGGCGTAGCCATTTCTCTTTGGAGTATACCTTCGGTTCGGTTTACACGTATTATCATGTAATAACACAAAGATTATTCTATACATTCAAACATCCATTCATATAACACTATTAAAAGTACAATTTACTTGTTAATATCTCTCCCTCTCGCCCACACAGTAAATAGTTAAGACATCCTAACCATTATTTTTTACAGGATTGTTTGACATTTGCATTTTTTTAACAAAACTGTGTAAATTCAATATGCTAACTGTATACATATTACATCGTAGTTTAACATACCGTTGTAATTTTACTAGTTGCAAAGTTTTTGTTATTAACTGGTTTAACATACATATACTTATATTACTAGTAACAATGTAAAATGTAGGAATATTAAATACTTGTAATTCACTGAATTACAAAATTTAAAGTGTTTGTATGTGATTGTAAGTACATATCTTTCTCTTTATATTCAGAAGAAGGGAGGAGATATAAACTGTATTTAAAATATATTTATAGATGACAAGAAGTTAAACAACCACTAATCTTATCAAAGATATAACAGAAATATTTAACCAGTAGTTAACAAAATTCTGGAATGTTACTATAATCACAGTATATACTTGTAGTTTAGTTTTACCAGTTGGCAACTGTTGGTACAAGTTATTATGTTCGAATTTGCATATTACCATCAAATCAACAAATATGTAAACCATTGTGTTATTCAATGTAATAACCAAGCACTTTGTATCTACAAGATACAAAAAAATAGTAGATTAGATAGATTACAACAATTAACTACATAACAGTTGTTAAATACTAATTTGTTAGTATCTGTGTTTTTAAATATAGTATGTGTTTATGGTGTTGTAATGTAGTTTAATAGGTTATTTTGTTGTAATGATTTTGAATACAACTATTACAACACCATAGTTTACAATCATATGAGCTTGCTTAGTTATACTACTTATACTAAACAATATTAGATAGTATTTAGTGTATTGTATTTAGTGTCATTATTTACGATACATCAGAGTGTTTATTACAATTTGTAATGAACGATTACCACTTAGTACATACAACTATAACATTTAACCACCTGTGGTATGTTATTCTTGTATACTGTTGTTGTGTTGAGTACACACACATGGACGGTTTGCTTATATCAACACAATTGTTGTTTGTATATTGTACTATTGTACTAATGTAGTAGTTATATAATGTAACAAAGTATATTACTTGTTGTATGATGAAAGGAAGATGTTTATACTAAAAAACACTTGTTACTAATGAGATATGTTTGGTAACAATATTACAGATATTATCATTAGTTGGATGTTATAAATATTTGTTTGTACTATTGGAAATTACTTAATACATAATTGTATAAATGTTTTGTTGTTGACAACCAGATGATATATGTATTATTGTAACACATAATATAAGTTAACTGTGTGAATACTTGTTCTTTACAAGTTCTTTTTAGATACAACATATATGTACACAATATACATATTACTGTGTGGCTATCTCACACTTGCTCATTAATATTGCGTTAGCTGGGAGCATCTTTGTGACCCTGGTCACAAACATTTACCATTGTGTGAATATCATACACAAATTGTTTATGGTTTGTGTGTAATCTATCAAAAGGTTATTTGAACGAATGTTAACTGGTAATTACATGATTCATATTCTTTCACAGTATTGTGTGATTGTTTCACGATTGCTTATTAACATTGCGTTAGCTGAGGACACTGTCCTGTGACTAGGGTCACAGCATTTACAATTTGTGTGAGTGTTATCCACATATGGTTTGTGATATGTATATGTAGTAAACAAAAGATTGTCTAGGTCACTGTCAACTAGTAATATAACGGTTTACAACCGTTCACGGTTTTGTGTGACAGATCCACACATTTGCGTTAGCTAGGGCACTGTCCTGTGACCCTGGTCACAGCACTTACACTCTATGTGGATCTGTCACAAATAAATCGTGGTATGCACATGTAGTAAAACAAAAGATTAACATAACTAATCTTAACTATCAACATTATAACAATACAATCTCATAATTAGTAGTACTTTGACAATACAAACAATTAACAACTACAACATGTACAATAATTATAATAAATAGATAGATCTACTAATAACATGTTAATATTTTGCATATGTATATTGTATTTTGTAACATGTATATAATACCTTACCACAATAGATGACCAGTTATGTAATGTTATGGTAATAACATATTGTGACAAAAATATTATTACCATAACATTTACTATATTGTGTTTATGTTGTATTACATAGTTATTAGCTCATAGTACTAGTAGTTAAATAACACATGTGGAAACAAGCAATAATTGTCTTGTTTTATACACTTACAAATAGTTTTCTATTTGATATGTAGGTATGAATCATGTTGATATATATATATATATTCTTTGTTTTGGGTAAATACTACCTGGAAACTGTATACTAGTGTGTATACAAAAGATCGTATAATTCCAGGTAAAATTTTAAACTTAGTAGTACAAACTAAATCCTAATACAAATAATGTTAACTAACACAAAACTGGGTTAAACTCACATCACTAATATAATTTGTAGTATAATTTGTAGTATGAAAGTATGTTCGTTTTACATAATTGTAATACAATATTACACATTACACATTATGTAGTTATAACTATTTACAATACTACATACTAACAAGTTTATTGTTAATTATGTTACTGTTCAGATGTTAAACAATATAATACGTATCCAATACATATTTTATTTTGTTACTATTAACCCCACATATTGTTATATATGTCTAACTTACATTATATGCTCATATAGTCACATAATATTGGTGGATAGTATTGTCTATATCAATATTATGTGATGAATCACATATGTACAAGATTGTTATAACAATAATGGAGGGAGGGAGAGGGAGGGAGGGAGAGATGGAGAGAGAGTAGGATAGGGTGTGAAAGTGATGTCTACCGTTTGTCAGTGTGTAATCCTATTACACAATTACTTCTGAAGTGTGTCTAACAAAGAATACTATTGTTGTGTACTATTAAGATACATCATATAAAACATAACACAAATATGTGTTTGAACACTCATTATGTCATGTATTATATTCTATGTTGTATATACTTGTTTGAACATAGTTGATATATATTTAATAATATATATATCAACCATGTTTGTTGTAATTTTAAATCGAAAGTAAGCTATTCCAACTGGTGTGTTAAACAACTAACTAGATCTGAACATATTGTAAACTCAAACAAAACATAACTGTGGTTATATTAAACGTTAACATATAATATTAGAGTTTACAGGATGATTTGTCATAATCAAACATGTAGTTAATTTACTACTGTATTAACAACTAACTACGTGTTGTAACTATTTTACAATAACAATATTGGATATTGTTGTCATCGAATAGTATACATACTACTACTACTACTACTACTACTACTACTACTACTACTACTACTACTATATAGATAACGACGATAACATTTGGTATTTATGTTTGTTGTTAACATTAAAAGTAATGGTGTAATTTACAATTACTTATTAAAATATAGTAATTATGTTTATGTTTAATTTTTTTTATCTTTACACCAATTAATAACAAACTATATGTCGTTAACATTTTTACTAGTGATACAAAATATATTGTAAAAATACTTATCATGTAAGTATTTATTGTTACCATGTATTATAATGTTATTTTATTGAGATAACTATATCATGTGATTAGATCAAACACATACATACACTTAAAAGCATTTGATAAAATAGTGAACAATTACATTAGATAATTTTGTTTAAGTTTAACATGTTAACATATACGTACATTTTAGATACTTACCAAATTTCGAAATTATGTTATAATGGTAGAAACAATAAGTGTTTCAATTTTATTATTTTAGCGATTGTTAGTACATACAAATTTTATATTAAACACAAAACTATGTGTTGTAGTACATGTTATATTACCAATATAATATTATTGTTAGGAAACATATTATCAATAGTCTTATTATCATCTTCATACTCAACATTATGTTGAACAAGTATACACTTTTATTTTCATTGTAATGACATACATCAATGCAACATTGTATTAGTAAATGTGTTACTATATTACATCACAATACAACTTACTATTTTTCGGTATACAATATTATTTAAATAGTAACAGAATTTGTTTAGTTGTATCTACTACACATTAACTTGTGTACTCTTATCTACCTGCACCATTCCACACTTGTAATCTAATATTATATGACTTGTTTTCCTCTTCATTCAACATATCCACTGTCTCTTTAACATTACACATATGTGTAATGTTAAATGTATTCTCTACTATAATAACTCTTCATGAATTAAAAGTGTACTTGTGCACAAGTACATATGTTTTAACAAAACACAATTACATTTTGTTCTGTGATGAGTTCTTAGTTTACAACAAATAGTGTATTGTTGTGTATAATGGAGAGGAGAATAAGGAGATAAGAGATAAGAGGTTAGGTAACCATAACTAGAGAATATACATTATCTCTTTTTCATTAGTGTTTCAACCAACTAATATTATGTTGTGTTAATGCATGCAATTGTATTTATCTTGTTCAACATAACAAACAAATATTTTATATATCATAGATACAAAAGTTATTAACTGGATGTAAAATTAGTTAGGTGAGTAAAAGACAAAACACTTCTTGGTAATATTTACATGGTTTTAATCCCTGCAACAATATCTTACTTTTGTAAGGACACCATCACGCCAGTATAGTTACAGTATTACGTTTATTATGTAATATATATATATACTAACTCATAAACATTAATTTAGGTATATTAGATATACTAAGTGTTATGTTGGTGGTATGGTACTTATGGTATATTATAATTTACAACAGTTTAAATTTTTGTTACAACATGTAACAAATAAATATCTACCGGTAACCAAGTACTGGTCATACTAGTACAATTTTTCACAATATTTACTTTTGATACAATTAACTCCTCTCTATTTCCTCCTCTCTATTTCCTCCTCTCTATTTCCTCCAGGTATGTTTGCAGTCTGAGTATATACATCTTTAGTTTGTATAGTTTTTAAAATACCCTTCATACAAAACACTTATTTGATAACATTTTTATATAACGAAATGTTTGGAGAGGGGTAAAAACTTTAAATTTAGATATAACAAATGTTACATGTCAAATTCATACAAAAGTATGTTTTGCATATACCAGGTGTAGTATATGCATATGAGTAAGGGCTACTTGCTACATCATGTAGCAAAATATTTTAAAATTACATAATAGATATAACTTAACATATACTCTATAGTGTTGTTGTGTTTTTATTAAAATTAAAGTAATATGATACAAGTGCTACAGAACAGCCTCCAGTCACTATGCCGATACCATGGTATCGGCATCTGCAGTTTTATTTTTTTACATGGTTTTTGTAAAGACAACCTTGATCATCACTACAATATTTTTACCATCTTTACATTTTATTATAATATTGTATATTATATTAGGGTTAACTAAGTAAACTGTATCTTATCAGTCAGATGATATTTTAAAAAACCATGTAAAAAAATAAAACTGCAGATGCCGATACCATGGTATCGGCATAGTGACTGGAGACTATCTGTTACGTGA
>Ga0302300_1001136_pt1 | contig 15791 bp, 13 predicted proteins | sample III_Palsa_E1_1_FD_198756 | JGI IMG/M metagenome (GOLD analysis project Ga0302300, IMG submission 198756) | Peat permafrost microbial communities from Stordalen Mire near Abisko, Sweden - III_Palsa_E1_1 | ecosystem: Environmental > Terrestrial > Soil > Palsa > Peat permafrost | place: Sweden... | reverse complement strand
TGAACTGCTCAGAATTCCTGTGCTATGACCGGTTGTTAAAGTGCCTTCCAGTACTCCATCCACCCATATTTCCCACTGAGTACCTCTATATACCCCTGTAATTAAATGCCATTGTCCATCGGTTACTGAGTTCTGTGATAAAACAGAATAAAAATTCCCCGAACCGTCTCGCCCTGCTACTTGTGCTTTATTTTCATAAACTGCTATATAGTAACCAGCATCCTCTGCATAGCTATATTTCTCTGCAATCATAACGCCAGTAGTTGTGTTCACCCAGGCAGATAATGTAACTAAACTAACAACACCCCTATTAACAGTATCTGCCTGTATATAACTATTTCCATTGAAGTAATAAGCGCTATTAGGATTGCCAAACCTGTCCGGCGCTAGTGTTGCTCCATAGTCTGTGGCTGTAATGTGGTATGAGCTTGAGTCATTGGTATTTCCTGTAAATTCATAGTCAGCTACTATTGGACATAATACAGGAGGTTTACTATATGCCGAAGCAATAGTAACGGAATCTAATGCGCAGTTCCATATCTTAACTTGGTCTATTTCTCCCTGATAATAAGAACTTTGATTCTCCGAATAATAGCCTATAACTAATGGTTGTGTGTTTGCAAGTTGTGGATTAGAAGTTCCAGATACTGAATCATTTTCCAATACTCCGTCCACCCATATTTCCCAAACGCCGTTTCTAACCACTCCTGTTACCAAATGCCATTGCCCGTCTGTAACTGTTGTTTTTGATCCCCCTGTAGTCTGGAAAAATCCTGAGCCATCCCTTCCTTCAAATTGAGCTTTATTATTATATATTGCCATTATGTATCCATTATCTTCGGACCAGTTATACTTACCGACTATGAAGTTACCATTGTTTGCCGCAGTGGTTTGTATCCATGCAGAAACTGTAACAGAGGAAGTTATACCTCTGTTATTAGTATCACAATAAATATAATTGTTTACTCCGTTAAACCTATAAGCGCTATTGGCATTGCCAAACCTGTCTGGGGCAAGGGTCGCCCCATAATCTGTGGCGGTTATATTATTGAAGCTTGAGTCAACAGAGTTGCCATCTAATTCATAGTCGGCAACGAGAGCGCAGGGTTTGCTATATGCGGAAGCAATAGTAGCGGAATCTAATGCGCAATTCCATATCTTAACCTCGTCTATTAATCCGGTAAAATAGTATAATGTCCCTCCTGATAAAGAGCCATCAGCATTATATCCTATTGTTAATGGTTCTGAACTACTTAGAGTTCCTGTGCTATGACCGGTTGTTAAAGTACCTTCCAGTACTCCATCCACCCATATTTCCCACTGAGTACCTCTATATACCCCTGTAATTAAATGCCATTGCCCATCGGCTACAGAGTTCTGTGATAAAACAGAATAAAAATTCCCCGAACCGTCTCGCCCTGCTACTTGTGCTTTATTTTCATAGACTGCTATATAGTAACCAGCATCTTCTGCATAGTTATATTTCTCTGCAATCATAACGCCGGTAGTTGTGTTAACCCAGGCGGATAATGTAACTAAACTAACAACACCCCTATTATTGGTATCTGCCTGTATATAACTACTTCCATTGAAGTAATAAGCGTTATTGGCATTGCCAAACCTGTCCGGCGCTAGTGTAGCCCCATAATCTGTAGCGGGAATGTTATAAGAACTTGCATCATTGGCATTTCCTGTAAATTCATAGTCTGCTACTATAGGACATTGGCAAATTCCTATTATAGGTATCAGTAGAAAGTTTAAAATAATAGTAGTAATTTTTTTCATAGATTGTTCTTTATATATACAATATACGTAAGTTTTAATATTTTGTGTAACAATAAATATAATTTTTTTGTTACACAAATACCTATAGACTTTTCTAATTGAAACTTAAATAAAATGAGAAAAGTAGTGAGAAAAGGGCTATAAAATTTACAATAAATTATTTACAGCCCTTTTTTTATAAAATTCAATTTACTTTACATGTTTGGTAAAGAGGTACCTATTACCAGCGCAACAATAGATACCAGCTTTATAAGAATATTTAAGGAAGGCCCGGAAGTGTCTTTAAAAGGGTCGCCAACGGTGTCGCCGATTACTGCGGCTTTATGAGGGTCAGAGCCTTTGTAGTAAATTTGACCTTTAATATCAACGCCCGATTCAAATTTCTTTTTTGCATTATCCCAGGCGCCGCCAGCATTTGACTGGAAGAACGCCATCATCACTCCAGATACCAGAACGCCAGCCAGAAAACCTCCTAGCGCTTCAGCGCCAAGCACAAAACCTATAACTACGGGCGAAAGTAACGCTAAAGCTCCCGGAGCAACCATGTACCGTAAAGCCGCTTTTGTAGAAATGGCAATACATTTCTGATAATCTGCTTCGGCAGTGCCTTCCAAAATACCTTTTATTTCGCGAAACTGCCTCCTTACCTCTTCTACCATAGAATTGGCGGCATTTCCAACAGCCCTGATTGCGAAGGAAGAAAACAAGAAAGGAATCATTCCTCCAATAAGCAGGCCCCCCAATACTTTGGCATTAGCTATATCTATACTTTCCAGCCCCGTAGTTTTCATAAAGGCAGAAAACATAGCCAACGAAGTAAGCGCGGCAGAAGCTATGGCAAACCCCTTGCCTATGGCGGCAGTTGTATTTCCTACCGAGTCCAACACGTCTGTTCTTTCTCTTACTTCTTTTGGAAGGTGAGCCATTTCTGCGATGCCTCCTGCGTTATCTGCAATAGGTCCAAACGCGTCAATAGCAAGTTGTATACCAGTAGTAGCCATCATGCCCGTAGAGGCAATGGCAACCCCATAAAGGCCGCCTGTAGAAAAAGCGGCTATTATACCCGCAGCCAGGATAAGAACCGGGATAGCCGTAGAAAGCATGCCCACACTTAAACCTGCAATAATATTGGTTGCCCCACCTGTAAGCGACTGCTGAACAATAAATTTTACGGGCGCTCCATTTTTACCGGTATAATACTCAATTACTATGCTTATAAGCGTACCTACTACCAGGCCGATGACAACGCACAAAAATATATGTAAAACCGGATGTGGTACTCCGTTTACTATTACTATTTCATCAAGCGCGTAGGGTATAAGAAAATAGCATGCAATAGCTGTCATAATAACTGCTCCAAAATTACCTATATTAAGAGCCCGTTGCGGGTTTCCGGTTTCGGATATTTTAACAAAAAAAGAACCTGCTATTGAGAACACAAGGCCCACCCCTGCAATAAGCAATGGAAGTACTATAGCTGGGTTAACGCCTATAATTTCTTTGCTCATAGCATCTACGGTAAGGCCAAGCACCATTGTAGCAAGTATAGTGCTTACATAAGAACCAAATAAGTCAGCGCCCATACCTGCAACATCTCCCACATTATCTCCAACATTATCTGCAATAACAGCAGGGTTACGAGGATCATCTTCCGGGATGCCTGCCTCTACTTTCCCTACCAGGTCGGCCCCCACATCGGCGGCTTTAGTATAAATGCCGCCGCCAACTCGGGCAAACAAAGCAATACTTTCTGCCCCAAGCGAGAACCCTATAAGCACTTCCAGCGTTTTGTCAATATGCCATTCTTCTCCTCCAAAAATGCTTTGTACATTAGTAAAAACAAGAAATAATATAGAAACTCCAAGTATCCCTAATGATACTACGTTAATGCCCATTACCAGTCCGCCTGAAAAGGATACATTTAATGCTTTAGATAAGCTGGTTCTAGCTGCATTGGCAGTTCTTACATTAGATTTTGTAGCAATGCGCATCCCCAGAAAACCTGCTAAGGCAGAAAGAAAAGCGCCAATTATAAAAGATAAAGCTATCGTCCAGTGCGAACTTTCTTCATCTGCTAAAACACCCACAATAATTGCCACAGCAATAACAAAAATGGAAAGAACTTTATATTCCGCTTTTAAAAATGCCAGCGCTCCTTCGGCAATGTAGCCTGCAATTTTTCTCATCTGGTCGTTACCCGGATCTTGCTTAGCAATCCATGCGGATTTAATTAAAGAAAAAAACAAGCCTGCAATGGCTACAAGTATTACCAGATAAATCTCCATTTTTTTATGTTTTTAATAAAAAATCAATTTGAAAGTTATTTACTTATAAGTTATTAACCAAATAATGGCTGCAAATTTATAAAAATTCCCATGCGCTTTTATATGCATTAATAGAATCTGTATAATTTAAAAATTCTTTATAAAAAGGATGCGCTCCAAGAGTACCGCTATCCCCTATTATAACCAGTTTCTTTTTAGCGCGAGTTAAGGCCACGTTCATTCGACGTATATCAGCCAAGAAACCTATCTCGCTTGAGGAATTGGAACGCACCAGACTTATATATATAATATCTCTTTCCTGCCCCTGAAAACCATCAACTGTGTTTACAGCAATATTTTTACCCATTGTTTCCATAAATGGCAGCTCCTTTATCTTTTCCTTTAATAACTCTACTTGTGCCTTATAAGGAGAGATGATACCAACTCTATAGTCGAGTATATTCTTTCCAGCGTTTTCCAATGTCTCGAAAAGCAAACCCAAATGCTTTAAAAGCAGGTCTGCTTCAGCGGGGTTATATGTACTTGAACTTTCCTTATTTAATTGTTCTTCAAAACTACACCCTGCTGTGTCTATAAACTCAACAGGAGTATTTATAAGCTCATTTTCAATGTCTAAAATCCAGTCTTTAACCATTGGATCAGCTTTTAGCAAGCCTTTATAAAATTGCTTTCCCGAAAAATTCATTATTTTCTCATTCATCCTGTACTGCATTTCCAGCATTACATCAGCCTTTTGTCGACTTATAGCTTTTTCAAAAAGAGTAACATTAAGTCCCTCCCTAGCTGTTTTAACTGATTTAACAGTGGGTGGAAGCTGAAAATGGTCGCCTGCAAGCACTACTTTTTGCGCCCTAAGAATAGGTATCCAGGTTGCTGGTTCCAAAGCCTGGGCGGCTTCATCAATAAATACAGTTTTAAAATTAAGGTCTTTCAGTACAAAAGCTGTCGAGCCAACAAGGGTACAGGTAATGACATCTGCCTTACTAATCAAATCTTCTACAATATACTCTTCAATTTTCGCCGCCTCTTGCTGTAACTTCCGTGATTCGTCCATAATTGCTTTGCGCTGATTACGTTCTTCCCTTCCAAAATGCCTTTTGTATTTAAGCGCCATATTCCTAAACTCCACAGACCTTTTCTTTCGCTCTTTAATGGTTTTGTATTCCTTATGCGCCGCTATTTTCGCGTCTAACGTATGGGCAAGCTGAAACTCGCTTACACGTGCCGGGTGGCCTATTCTTAATACATTTAAGCCTTGTTCATTCAGTTTCTCTGTAAGCAGGTCGACAGCCGTATTGCTAGGGGCGCAAACAAGGGTTTGTTTTTCCAGGGCTACCACTTGCTTAATAGCCTGCACTATAGTGGTAGTTTTGCCTGTGCCTGGCGGGCCATGCACTATGGCTATATCTTCTGCCGTTAGTATATTATTTACTGCTTTATTCTGGCTTTCGTTTAAAGATGGAATAGTAACAGGATTTTTAAGAGTTGTGAATTTTGCGGGTTCAAACCCAAGTAGTATTTCCCTTAACTCTGCCACCCGGTTGTGCTTTGCCTTCATAACCTGGTTTATGGCATTCTCCATCTCTTTGTAGCTAGACTCATCAAACAATAAGTCAACGCCTAGTTTACCATTATCTACCCAGTCGGGCAGTTCATCAACAAACAATATAAGCTTTATATTATTAGGGCGAACAGATGTTACTACTCCGGAAATGGATGGATTGTCTGTCCCCTCATTGTTATAATTGCTAAACAGTGAGGCTACTTTACCAAACTGAAACTGGTGATGAATTTCTGTATGAGACGGCCTTTCTAATTCCAATATAAGCCGTTCGCCTACTCCATAGTAAGATTCTCTTATTATTACCGGATACCAGGTAAGCCCCTGCGCCCTTCTAATAACAAGCGGGTTGTTAAGCATTTTGTCCTTGTACTGTTTTCTATCCTCTTCTTGCTCTGTTTTAAGTAATGATAGTAGGTGTTCCAGCTCCTGCTTAGAATTTTCCATCATTGGTTGTAAAATTTGGGGCAAGGTATAGCTCTGCCTTTTTTCTTTTTATAGTGAATGGTCTCAAAGTCGTAAATAATAGTTATCTCGTGCGCCCCGCCGCTGGCATTTGTAAGTTTAGATATAGTAAAATCATAACTATATGCAAACGTAAATTCCTTGTAGTGCATCCCCACCATTCCAATAATAGCTTCGCTATTAATTATTCCATCGTAAGTTAATATAGGGATACCCCTATACATAAGTCCGAACATTATAGGATCGTAGGTTACATAAACTCCTAAATCTAATTGCTTATAAGTACCCTGCTGGGTGTACAGAAAAGTAGGAGTAATACTTTTCTCTTTTCCATTTTTAAATAACTTTCCATTTCTTCTTGGCGTTTCTTCTAATGAAATTTTATACCCTCCCTGGAGTATAAGACTCATAGGTAAATAATTACCTGTATTTCTTACAAACAAAGAAGTACTTGGCGTAAGAAATGATTGATTAGGTTTGTTTAAATGATAAATAGAAACTCCCAACCAGAACTTGTCGGAGTATAAAAGGCCGCCAGTTGAAAAATCTGCATACAATTTGTTTTTGCCTCCTAATGAATTATCAGCGCCTGTGGTTGCTATCTGCCCCGTATTAGCATTTATCTGGTCTCCAAAAGTGTAGTTATAGTAATTAACGCTTCTGGAAACGAATGAAGCTTGTAACCCTGGCCTAAAAGTAAGTTTATCGTTAAGGTAAATGGCATAGGAATACAAAAGGCCCACTTGTGTTGAGTTAAGTCCCAGGGCTTGCTGATCTCTGCGAACTACTAAACCCACACCCATATCCCTGCTTTGTATATTATGATCAACAGAAGCCGCATAGGTAACAAAAGGCGTAGAAAGGCCGGGCCACTGGTCGCGGTAATTTATAATGCCTCTTGTATTATTATTTGTATTATTTCCGCCTGTGCCTGCAAAAGCGGGATTTAAAAACAACGGGGCATTATAATATTGCGAAAGCTGAGGATCCTGAGCTCTTATTATTATGGAATACAATAATAACAGGCAAGCAACTAAGGTTTTTTTTATCATTTGCCCGAAATGCAGATTTTAATTAAGAGAGACCGAAAAGGAAACTATTTTAATGATGGTGCCCCCCCTCGCCGTGCACATGGCCATGAGCCAGTTCTTCTGCCGTAGCCTCACGTATGCTTACTACTTCGCCATTGAAGTAAAGGTTTTTACCTGCAAGAGGGTGATTAAAGTCCATTTTTATATCTTCGGAATTTACTTCCAGAATTTTTCCGCGCATAGTATGGCCGCTTTCATCCGACATAGGAATAACTGCTCCTACACTAAACTTCTCAGAATCAAATTTATTGTCCACTTTAAAAACCTCAATAGGAATATTTACTATAGATTCTTCATCAAATTCGCCATAAGCGTCATCTGATTCTACACTAAATTCAAATTTATCTCCTGTTTTTAAGCCTTCTATATTCTCTTCAAATTTTTCGGGCAAACCGCTAACCCCAAAAAGGAATAACATGGGATGCTCTTTAACTACCTTTTCTACCAACACTTTATTATTTTCAGCATCCATAACCTTAAGGTCATAAGCCAAGGCTACAACTTTATTTTTTTCTACAAGCATTTTTTTAAAATTTATCTTGCATAATTACTAAAATTCTCTTTTGTTTCTATCTTTCCTATGAAAAAACTATAATAAATTAAGTGCTAAACTGGGGTATTGAAGAAAAGAAACTCGAATTAATATATAACTGGAAAATATCCCGAAATGAAAGTCTTTATAAAATTAATTCTTTTATAACTGTAAAAGATGATTTATACTGTGGAACGGGAGAAGTTGCACCCAATTTAAGGTATAATGAGACTCCTGAAAAAGTACAGCAGCAATTTGCATTATTTACTCAATTAGAGCCTCAAAAGTTAAACAGTCTTGAGGAACTCACAGAGCTTTTAGCTGCGATTAATTCATGCAATTCCCTTCGGTTTGGTATAGAATCGGCCTATATTCATTACCACTGTGCTAAAAATCATTTAAAAGTATATAAACTTCTTAACTTACAAGAACCCCAAATAATAAATACCACGTATACTCTTCCAATAATGGAAATAGGAGAAATTGGAGAATTTATTATAAAATACAATCTTAAAAGATTTAAAAGTCTTAAAATTAAAATAAATAGCATTGAAGGATATGAAACACTAAAAGAAGTTGCCCAATTTTATGATAAACCTTTAAAAATCGATGCAAACGAAGCCTGGACTAACCCGGATGAGCTTTTATTGTTTTTTGAAAAAATAAAAGGCTTTAACATTGAGTTTATTGAGCAACCTATGCCATCTGCCTTAAAAAAAGAATATACTTATCTAAAAAGCAAGTCTGTTTTTGAACTTATAGCTGATGAATCTGTTCTTAATTCTCCTAATTTTAATGAATTAAAGAAGCAATTTCATGGAATTAATATGAAATTGATGAAGGCAGGCGGATACCTAAATGGGATAAATATCCTTAATAACGCTAAAAAAATAGGTTTAAAGACCATGATTGGGTGTATGGTGGAAACAACTTTAGGAATTTCCTCTGCTATGAATTTGTGTAATGATATTAATTATATAGATTTGGATGGATTCTTTATTATTAAGAACGAACCATTTAAATTAGTGTCAGAAAAAGAGGGGCTTCTCTTTTTCAATTAAATTTAACCATAAAACCTAAGATATTTTTAAAAAATGGCTAAAAGTAAATCCAAAAGTGGAAAAGCTGAAAGCAAAGCCTCTAAAGTAACAAACAGTTCAGGTAAAAAAACTGTCTTACCCCAAAAAACTGAAGCTACTGCTAAAAAGAGTTCTTCCAAAGCTAAAACAGACGCCAAAAAGATACCATCGGCTATTAAAGCCGCTCCGACCAAAGCTCCTGTAAAAAAAACAGCTCCCATTAAAACTATTGCCCCAGCCAAAAAAACGGCTAAAGTCCAAAAGGAAGCTCCTAAAAAAACTATAGTCGCTAAAGAGCCTGTATTAAAATCTAAAGAAAAAGGTAGCATAGCAAAAGCAAAAAATGCCCCCATTGCAAAAACTGAAGCCCCTAAAGGAAAAAATGGTATAAAAAGCTCAGGTGTAAATCCTTCTAATAACGGCATACAGAAATTACAAGCTCCAGCTTCAAAAGAAACGCCACAGCCGCTTGCAAAAAAGGCTAGTCCTTCAGATGTTAAAAAAACAGCTCCCGATATAAAAAAAATCGCAGGTAAAGGGCCAAAACCCGCCCCTACGCCAAGGCCAAGGCCAACTCCCGCTTCGGTAAACGCTGCAAAAGCATCTGCGCAGGACAGAAAAAACTTTGAAGAACGGGTAATGTTTAAAAGGGATATTCTTAACCGTTGCATAGAACTGCAGGCAGGCGTAATAAACACCGCTAAAAGAGCTATGGACGAGGCGCAGGAAAGCGCTAATGAAGAAAAAGGAAGCACTGAAGAGAAGTTTGATTCGTTCCGCGAAAGTATGCAGATTACCAGGGACATGCACGCCAGGCAATTGCAGGAAGCTATAGACGGACTCGCCCTGCTTAAAAGAATAGTGATTGTACCTTTGGCTGATACTGTTAAACTTGGAGCAGTGGTGCATACCAACCTGCAAAACTACTTTATAAGCGCCAGTTTGGGCGAACTGGAATACGACGAAAATAATTATATGGCCGTTTCGACACAAACGCCTATTTATCTGGCTTTAGCCGGTAAAAGAAAGGGCGATACTTTTGTGTTCAGGGACCAGAAATACAGAATATTGGAAGTATTTTAATTTAAACAAAAGGAGGTTTTTAGCCTCCTTTTTAATTTTATGTAGTTAGCCTAATACTTCTAATCTCCATTCAACAGGCCGCCTAAACCGCCAAGCATTCCCCCTTCTTCTCTTCTAGTTCCTGTGCCGTATTGCACTATTTTACCTGCCAGCCTGCTAATAGGCAAGGACTGAACCCATACTTTTCCGGGGCCTTTTAATGTAGCAAAGAATAAACCTTCGCCTCCAAATAAGCTGTTTTTAATACCGCCTATAAATTGGATATCATATTCTACATCACTAGTAAAGGCTACAATACAGCCGGTGTCAATTTTTATTAACTCGTTAGCGGAAAGCGTTTTTTCCAGAACCATTCCCCCGGCATGTACAAAGGCCATGCCATCGCCTTCCAGTTTTTCCATAATAAAGCCTTCTCCTCCAAACAAACCTGTTCCCAGCTTCTTTTGAAATTCAATTCCTATAGAAACGCCTTTTGCAGCGCACAAAAAAGCGTCTTTCTGGCAAATTATCCTGCCATTCAGCTGCAGCAAATTCATAGGAATAATTTTTCCCGGGTATGGCCCTGCAAAGGTAACATGCCGTTTGGCATTGCTGGTATTGGTAAATGCGGTCATAAATAAGCTTTCCCCTGTTAAGAGCCGTTTTCCCGCAGAGAACAACTTACCCATAATTCCTCCCTGTTGGGATGATCCGTCGCCAAAAACAGTTTCCATTTTAATGTCCTGTTCCATCATCATAAAACTGCCGGGCTCGCCCATAACAGTTTCCTGGGGGTCCAGCTCAACTTCAAGGCATTGCAACTCTTCGCCAAAAATCTTATAATCTATTTCGTGGTTTGTTATCATAGTCTTTTCAATTTTAAAAACATGCTAGTTTAGCTAAAATTTTAGTTTAGTTCAACGGATTCTTTTATCATAATTCCAGCCCCAAATCTGCCTGCCCTGCTCACTTTTAACCTTTTGGGGTAATTTCTACCATCCTATTAGTTTTACGCGGTATTACTATGACCTTACAAGGTATTAACTACTTGGGTAAAAAAGGGGAGTTTGTGCTACTTAAAAAACTACTAGTTGAACACTAATATTACATGGCGCGACATTGGGTCATTGATATGGCATTGATATGGCATTGTTTTGTCATTGTTATGTCATTGTTTTTTGCATTGTTAATTTTTGTGGATGTAAGGTTTTTGCCCGTTTTGAAGCTGTGCCAACTGGCACAAGGCCCACTCCTTAAATTACCATTTACTAAACAAAAAAAAAGTTGTTTGGGTGTGATGGGTGGAAAAAATAATAGTAGCACAGAAGAGCTATTATGTCAAATACTTATTTTGAAGTTACATTGAAATTTACTTTTTTATTCTCATATTTTTCTTTTTGCTTGGTAATAGAAGTCAGCCATTCCATGTACATATTTTCAGGCATCTCTCTATAACCTAAATCAGCTATTTTAAAATATTCGCTTTTCATGACCTCTTGTAAAGCGTGAGCTGTATTCAATTTTACTATATCTGTATCAAAAGACTGAGAGTTTTGATTAACATATTTTCTATACCTGTCTTTTAAAATTTCTGCACGCATCAATCGTGCATTTATGTTTAGAGTATCATACTTCAATGCAAGGTTCACACAGTCAAAAATAAAGTCATCGCCTTTGCCAAATTTTCGTTCATATCCTTTGGCGAGGTCAACAAGGCAAATTACTACTGATTCTTTAAGGTTTAGGTCTCTCATGTATAAACCATTTACTATTGCATCATGAGTGATGTAAGTAGATGACCTTATCCATCCGTCCAAAGGAAATGTACCACTTGTAAGCTCTACATTAAACCAGTCTCCTTTTTTATCCTTATGCTGAATGTACATGTGGTTAGGAGCAGTTGAGAGGTAAGCTTCGGAATCCATTACTTCTGATAGTATTTTATATAGAGATGGTAAGGAATGGCAATTGCCGGAGCCAGTTATTAGTAGTTTAACAACAAACATTTTTGTCCAATCATTTTGACCAAAATAATCCTCATAATCATACCTGAATGGATAGTGATGTCCTCCATTTGTGTAAGGTATGGTATCGCACATATAATGAAAGATAGACCAATTTCTGGCAACTTTATCATCATAAGAAATATTATTAGCTGCTAATACTCTTTTGCATATATCTATAATGCGGGCAATTTCCTTATTAAAATCCTCATAGTTTAAACTATTTTCTGCAAAGGCATTCTCAGTAATAAAAACTGATCGTTTAAAACTTAAAGGTATTGTTCCTACAAGCATGTTCTTAAATTCATTTAATCCTTCTTTATAATAGTTTTTGGTAAGTACTATGCTATCTATTGCTACAGAAGGACTAACTAGAACAGGATTAGAAGAAGTTCGTCTCCTAGTTGTATTTTGTGTAGAAGTATCTGGTTTAAAACTATTAGAAGATTGGGTAGGTATGTTTTTTTTTGAACAAGCGATGGCTATTATTATAATGAGAAGAAAAATGAATGCCGATTTCATAGCCTGATTATATTTTTTACTTCGATTTTAATATTTGATTGTTTTAAAATAAACTTATCAGGGAAGTATGGCAACAATAGCCATTCTATTTCTTAACTAAATATTTTGTAAAAAATTTGATTGATAAATAAAATAATGAAGTTAATATTAACCACAAAAAGAAATAATAAAGATAAAAGTATACTTCAGAATACTTTCCTCCACCAAATCCAATTAACATTGGAATAGAATGTATTATTAAAGAGAAATGCGAAAATGCTCCTATATCAGAAATAGAATATACGCCTGTAATAAGTATAAAGCATATTGAAATTATAGCTGAAAGTACTATTAAAAAAATAGTACTCTTAGTAAATAATAGTTGATTGTTCATGTTTCTTATTTATTTTTATTTTGTTGTTGCAGCTTTTTTTCTTTATTAGGAATTACATAGCTTTCAAATAAAAATATTGCATTACTAGCTCTTGTAAGAGCTTCTTTACTTGGAGATCTATTAGTAAGTTTATCTTTATAGTTCTGTTTATTTGCCCGATTTAAATACTCTTTTAATCCCTGTACAAATTTTCTATCAGCCTCAATTGAATTAGGATCATTTAACCAATCTCCATCTTTGTAATTCGGTTGATTATAACTAGGATCCTTATCATGCGATAATGCTAATTCATCAACTTCATCAATGGGGGCAAAAGAAAAATTATATGGATTTGAATGATAATTATAATCGCCTCCATAAGTAGTAGGAGCTCCTGCTCCATAATATAGTCCATGTTTGCTCAAATAATTAATTGCATTTTTACGAGAACCGAAAAAATCCTCTCCAACTTTAGTTAGTTCCCCGTTTTTGCCTTCATTATAATACACATAAGCAACACCTCTTCCTTTTTCACCAAAGGATTTGGAGTATATTTTGTAAAAATCCTTTTGTCCATGAACTGCATAAGCTTGTGCCTCTGTCATTTCAGTAAAATCTTGAACTCGAATTATTTGTTTTTTACCATCTTTTATTAAAACATGAACTGAAAAATACTCTAATCCATCTAAATCAATACCACTTATTGGACAGTTACTAGCATATTGATAAGGTGATAATTCAGGAAAGTTTTTACTAAGTGGGTCAACCGAAGCAAAACTATATATTTCTGGCTCCAGGGTTGCTTCAGAATAGGCGGTATCTGTTTCTATAAATCCCTCTATTTCTCTGGTAACAGAATTCAATACAACATCGCCTATTTTTATAAGAGTATCGTTTTCTATTATTTCAACAAACCTTCCCTGGCTGTATGTTCTTACATCAGCCTTTCTTCCATATTTTGCAAACGGGTTAGGATTCTTGTTTTGAGCATTTGCAACATTTACTACAAGTAGAATCAACAATAGGGAGCTAATACTTTTTCTCATAATAAAGATAGTTTAGTTTGATTTGGCAACCCTGGTAAGTTGCTTTTTTAAAAATGATTTATGCTGTAAATCTTTTTTTATGGTTGCTTCATCAGCAATTGATTTCACCCAAAATTCGTACATTTCTTTCGGCACTATCTGATAACCTAATGATTCTATCTTTCTGTTTGTTCCTACAAATTTATCATAAATTTCTTTAGCACTAGTAATATGAAGAACTTGGTCGATGTTTCTTACGCCATTGTTGTCCATTATATTCTTTAACATATTTCTGTAAACTACAGAAAGCACAGTATACGCTTCAATGTTGTTAGGAAAATACTGCATGGAAAGCTTACAGCAATTCTCCATAAATGTTCCATCGGCAAAATCAAACCTAGCCTTGTAGCCTCTTGCCAAATCCACCAAACAGTAGGCAACTGCCTGTTTTTTATTTACTGTATCAAGATAAATTTTATTCTTCTCTGCCCTGGCATTTACAAAATGAGCCATCATGGTATAAGCATCAGAAGTAATAAATCCTCTGGTAGTTTCATAGTTAAATAATGTCCCCCTGTTATCCTTAAATTTGATAAATGAATGTATGGAGGCAAAAGACCAATAAGCTGTCCCCCCCAATTCTTCGGCTGAAACCAAATACATTATAGGTAGCGAATGGCACTGCCCTGCCCCTTTTAATAATACTTTAGTAAAAAGGTAATTTCCAAAATCATTATCGGGGTCATAGTTTTCAAAATCATATACAAAAGGATAATGCACTATCTTCTCTTTGGTAGCAGGGTCTGTAACAGTAAGGGTATCTGACATAAAAGCCTGAATTACCATATTTACAGCAAGGTTATCGTTACTATTAAAACCTTGCTGAGCAAGATACAATCGACAAAACTTTGTAAGTTCTTTTATTTTCTTGTTATAATCAGCATAGTTTATTTTCTGGTTTCCCTGTAAATAGGCATTTTCGATTACGTAAACCGCGTCTTTTAGTGATAAAGGAATTTCACCCTCAAGCATATCCTTTAAAATCTGATAAGCTTCATTGTATTCTTTGGTAGCTTCTATAAATTCCGGTTTCTTATAGTAAGGTATATTCTGAAGTTGTTTTTCTTTCTCAATCTTCCGAATCTGCGCCTCAACTAGGCGTTGTCTTGTAATATCAGCCTCTATTTCTGCCTGGGTGGGAGGGGGATTAAAACCCTGTTGCCGCAAAAGTTCCCTGTTTTGCTGTCGTATTCGTTGTTCTTCCAGTTGTCTATGGTATTGCAAAGGATTTCGTCTATACACATCACTATTCTGTATAGGCTCAGCATTATTATATCCGGGATTATAAACAGGAGAAAAGGTACTGAAGGCAGGTTGCCCATTTTGTGAGTAGGAACTGAAAGTTAAAAGTATAAAAGCTAAAAAAGTAGTTAAGGTTCTCATAGCTAGTTGAAAAAACAAAAACTATTTTATTATTTATTTTTTAAATTTCAAAACTTTTTATAGAAAAGAAATCCACATTAATAATTTCTTAATATGCGTTTGTCTGTTTTTGGGTATTTTTCATATAAAATGAAGCAAATTAGGGGACTTGTGCAATCAGAAACTCTAGTGGGACAAAAAGCCAATTATTTTATCATAATTCCCGCTGCAAAACGCCCTGGTTGGTTTTTAACTTTGCGTGCAGAAAAAAACTGATCGCTATTTGTATAAGTGCATAGTTTGGCAACTTCTATGCGCTCTGGTAAAACCCCTTTATCGATCGCTTGCCTACTATTAGCTTCCCATAAATTAAAATATGCTTTTCCTGGTTTTTGGGAAGGCAGTAATATACCCTCTGTATTATTGAACGCTTGTTTTGCCGCGGTAATTACTTCCTCTCCTACCTCATACGCCTGTGGAGATATGGAAGGGCCAATGCCTACTATTAGGTCAGAAGGATTTGTCCCAAAATTATCCATCATTGCCTGAATGGTTTTTTCCAGCAGTTTGCCAACTGTTCCGCGCCAACCCGCATGAACAGCGCCAA
>Ga0302300_1001135_pt1 | contig 15801 bp, 15 predicted proteins | sample III_Palsa_E1_1_FD_198756 | JGI IMG/M metagenome (GOLD analysis project Ga0302300, IMG submission 198756) | Peat permafrost microbial communities from Stordalen Mire near Abisko, Sweden - III_Palsa_E1_1 | ecosystem: Environmental > Terrestrial > Soil > Palsa > Peat permafrost | place: Sweden... | reverse complement strand
TAACACGGTTGCTTAGTTTTTTAATAGATGCCTCGTTACCATGCACCGTATTAACCGTAATGGCCGCAGTTTTTTTAAGATTGATGTTTGCGGGTAAAGGGTAAGTCGAGCTAAAACTGCTTTCGCCAAAGCCTAATTCATCTATCGTAATAAATACCTCATTGTCCTCGGCGCCTAATTCAGCAAAGGTATCTTGGGTAATCTCAACAACCTCGCCCAGGGCAATATCCCTGTCAAAACTGCCGGCAATGCCTATGTTAATGGCAAGGTCGTATGTGTTTTTGGCCAGGTGTTTCCCTAAAGCAAAAGCTGTGGGTACCATCCCTGCGCCGGTTATTAATATCGAAATATCCAGGCCGTTGTAAATCTTCTTCAGCTCGGGGTTTATATTGGCGCACTGGTCGCAATCGTAATCAGAAAAGCGCAGGTCGGCGGCAAGGTTTCCAATTTCGGGTGCTGTGGCTGCCACTATCAATATCCGCATATTGCTTTTTTTTGACAGCTAAGTTAAACAAATGCCTGTTTTTTGTTTTGTATATTTGCACCCACAATTATTATGATGATATATATAACGCGCAAAGAACACTTTAATGCCGCACATCGCATGTATCGTGAAGAATGGAGCGCAGAGAAAAATGAAGAAGTTTTTGGCAAATGCGCCAACCCCAACTGGCACGGGCACAACTATAACCTTTTTGTAACCGTAAAGGGCCATGTTACCCATGCAACAGGTTATTTGATTGACCTGAAAGAACTAAAAACCATTATTAATGATTACGTGATCGAAAAGCTCGACCATAAAAATATTAATAAGGATGTTGAATTTATGGCAGGCAAAATGGCATCGACTGAATTGCTTTGTATCGAAATATTTAACCAGCTAAAAGCGCCTATTGAAGCTTATGAGGGCGTGTTTTTACATTCGGTAAAGCTATATGAAACCGAAAATAACTCTGCCGAGTACTTTGGCGAATAAATTGACAAAATGATAAATGAAGATGCCATTCCCGACAGGGATGATGATATAAACGGCTACGAAAAAATAGATCGTTACAACCCCGAACTCATCAGCAGCCTATCGGGCCATTACCACGAGGTTTTAAAGCAAATTGGCGAAAAACCCGAACGCGAGGGCCTGCTAAAAACCCCCGAGCGCATTGCAAAAGCCATGCTTTATCTTACCCAAGGCTATGATTTGGATGCCAAAGCTATTTTAGAGTCGGCCATGTTTAGGGAGGATTATAGCCAGATGGTTATTGTGAAGGATATTGAGGTTTACAGCATGTGCGAGCACCATATGTTGCCATTTTTTGGTAAAGCGCATGTGGCCTACATTCCTAACGGGCACGTAGTAGGTTTAAGTAAAATACCCCGCGTGGTTGATGTTTTTGCCCGCCGTTTGCAGGTGCAGGAACGCCTGACCAACGAGATACGTGATTGCATCCAGGACACTTTAAATCCTTATGGCGTAGGCGTGGTTATTGAATGTCGCCACCTTTGCATGAGTATGCGCGGGGTGCAAAAGCAAAACTCCGTTACCACCACATCGGCATTTACCGGCGAATTTTTGAAAGATAAAACACGCACAGAATTTTTAAATTTGATATCGGCACATTTGAGTTAGATTATTAATCTGAATTTTTTTTGTAAATTTACAATATACCTTATCTGAATTTGCCAATTTATAATGGACTTTAAATATAAACGGCCTATGCTTGACATTGGGATTGCAGAGATTTGCCCTCCAGTAGAGTGCATTTCAACTGAAATGCAAGCATATCGTTTTACTTATGAAACTATCGAGGACAAAAGAAATTTTGAACCGGTTTTCGCAAAGAATCCTAGAAGATTTAATGATAAATCAGATGCTGAAAAATGTAGCGCTTTTGGTATATCATTGTACCAGTCAGAGGCTCAGGCAATCACAAAATATATCATATTAAAAAGTATTGTCCAAAATATTGGTAAAACAATAGGCACACATCTAGCAAAAGGTATAATTTATAAACATTATGGTGTTATTACGCCTATAGATGAAGAAGGCCATTTCGATCTTCACGAATCTGAAGAATGTAATTTGCATAATGATTTTACAGTTATCCAAGAATTAGTTTAATGGAAGATATATCAAACATATCATTTGTTAGCAATAGCTTTCCTTATATTGGCTTTAAGAAAGTTAGCGATCTAATTAACCACGATGGACCTATTTTATCTCATTTCAGTGATAATAATAGGCATCTATTGTATTTATGGATTGATAATGATCTATCATATAACAGATGGTTAATATTTGAAGTAGATAAGAACTCTTTGCTTAATTATTTATATAAAAATATATCTCTTTTAGATTTAATAATTGACAACAAACAAGAATTTTTATTGGTTACTGACATAAATGAAAGTTTAGAATTTGAATGTAATAATTTAATAAAAAAAGATAGTCTGCCTTCAGTTTATTTGCCAACAGAAAACTCTTATTTTGAATTTAAAATTCCTAATATTTATACAAGTAACGATGCAGAGAGAGAATATTTACATGCCTTAGTTAATGATAGTATAAGTTTTAAAATAGAAAGTAAATCAAAGAAATACTTATCTGCGGTAAAAGTAGATAACTTATTAAATGTTCTTAAGAATATAAAACAATCATTTACGAGTTATGTATCTATAAATTTTAAAAAAGACTTTTCTTCTGACGATTTTAAAAATTTAAATTTTGATACTTTACTTTCTACAATTGTTAAAGATTCCGAATTATTAATGCCGAATTTAGCTTATGGCAGTTTTTGCGCTAGTATTACAACAGATTATTTAATGTCTAAAGAGTTTTCACCAATTATTCAAAATTGGCGTAAAGAAACATTTATAAAATATAGAAATGAAGTGATCGAGATCGATTACGATGTGCAAATATTAAATGTTTTAACGGAAAAATATGATGAAATGGATAGACGGGCAATTTATAGCCCGATAATAGAAATTTCAAGAGAAACAAATGATTACAAGATTTCTATTACAGATAGTTCTTTTAGAAAAATAAGAAAAACTTTAAAACCCGTTTCAAAACCAATTAGAGAAAAACTTTTACCGAAAATTCAAAGCCCTGAAATAATTAAATCTGAATCTTTATTTCAGATTATAGGTATGGCTGAAAAAACAGCTGAAGAATTGAAGTTGAATAAAAAGAGCATATTAGAAACTAAAGAATTAGATTATGCTGAACTTACTCAGTCTACAGATACAATCGCCTATAAAGGGGAGGAATTATATCTTAAGGAAATTTTTGAGTATAAAATAATATATGATAGGGGTGTTTTTATAATTGATTATCCTCCCTTAGACTTACATATAGAAAGTCAATCATTTGATTTGGTAAAAAATGAATTTTATAAAAATATAATAGAATTATATAAGAGACTTCAGAAATTGGCAATCGATCAATTGTCTATAAGCGAATCTTCATTAAAAAATAGAATAGCTGAGTTAGTTGCTATACCTAATGTAATAGACTAATCTCCAACCACTAATCACTAACATGAAAGCATATATTTTCCCCGGACAAGGCGCCCAGTTTGTAGGCATGGGTAAGGATCTTTACGAGAAATCGGACAAGGCCCGCGAACTGTTTGAAAAAGCTAATGAAATTTTAGGTTTCAGGATAACCGAAATTATGTTTGAAGGCACCGACGAGAGCCTTAAGCAAACCAACGTTACCCAACCCGCCATATTCCTGCATTCGGTTATACTGGCCAGTGTTTTGGGCGATGATTTTAAACCCGAAATGGCTGCAGGCCATTCGTTGGGCGAGTTTTCGGCGTTAGTGGCTTGCGGCGCGTTAACTTTTGAAGATGGTTTGCGCCTGGTGGCCGCGCGTGCTAATGCCATGCAAAAAGCCTGCGAAATACAACCATCAACCATGGCGGCTGTTTTAGGTTTGGACGATTTTACTGTGGAGGATATTTGCCTGCGCATAAGCAACGTGGTGGTACCTGCCAATTATAACTGCCCTGGCCAGCTGGTAATTTCGGGCACTATTGCCGGGGTTGATGAAGCCTGCGAAAAATTAACCGCCGCAGGTGCAAAAAGGGTATTAAAGCTGAATGTGGGCGGTGCGTTTCATTCGCCTTTAATGGAATCGGCAAGGGTTGAGCTGGAACATGCCATTGTACATACTGAAATTAAAGCGCCAATTTGCCCTATCTACCAAAATATTGATGCCAAACCTTATACCGATCCTGAACAAATAAAGCACAATCTCATCAGGCAGCTTACCGGTCCCGTGCGCTGGACACAAACCGTTAAACACATGATGGAAGACGGCGCTACATCATTTACCGAAGTGGGGCCGGGCAGCGTATTACAAGGCCTGGTTAAAAAGGTAGACAGGCAAATGCCTACCGAAAGTGCCGAACTTGTGTAATAAATTTGCAATGGTTTAAAACCATTATCGCGTTATTTACTTTTAACATATATTTTCTTGAAATAACTCTTGAGCACTCCCGGAAAAATACGCTTATTGCTAGCACTGCTATTTGCCAGTTTATTGTTTACGGCAATTGTGGTTCAAAGCACGTATACGCCGGCAAAAAACCTGGATCAAACGGCTAAAATACTTGAGGGCAACCTGCATAGTAAGGAAAGCTATATTTATGATGTGCTTAATAATAAGGCCGGTTATGCCAGGCTTAAAACGCTTGGCAATAATCCCAAAGATGAACTGGCGCTCATTAGCCATTTTACTACTGATAGGTCCATTTGGTTTATTACCTTAAAAAAGGATAGTTTAGTTTTTTGGAGCGGTATTAAAGTTATACCCAATAACCAGGGCGCTATAAAGGAGGGCGTATCCGTTATAAGCGAATCCAACGGGTATTACGAAGCCATTAAAAAAAGCGAAGGCGATTTTTCGGCGATTTTTTTCTTCCCCATAAAAACCAATTATTCCATCCAAAACCAGTACCTGCAAAACAATTTTGCTAACGATCTACTACAGGATGATAATATTGCCATAGCCGATTTTACTGATGCCGATGTTTATACCGTACACAGCAGTATAAATAATGCCTATTTATTCTCGGTAAAGCTAAAACCGGGCAAAATTAATCACCGGTTTTTTTATTTCGAGCTCATATCGTGGCTGCTAACCTTTTTTACACTATGTGTGCTAATACATGCCTTATGTAAATATTTGGTAAATAAAGGTTATGTAATACTATCATTAATTGCCCTGGCGGCGTTTATTGTTGTTGTACGGTTTTTTAATTTACATTATCAATGGCCCGGCTTTGTTTATGGGCTAGGCATTTTTAATCCGCAGTTTTACGCATCCAACTGCGTTTATCCCTCAGTGGGCGATTTTTGCGTTAATATCATCTTTATCTCGTGGTTTGTTACTTTCCTGTTCCGCCAGCGCAGGGTGCTGGTAAAAGTATCACCGGGGAAATTTGCTTCCTACTGTATTTTAATAGGCTGCATAGTACTGCTGCTGGCAACTTCAACGGCCTTATTAAATCTTTTTTATGGCCTGATTATCAAATCAAAAATAAATTTTGATATATACAATGTATTTAACCTAACATCATTAAGCCTCATCAGCTTATTGATGCTGTGTTTTAGTTTTTCAATCATTTACCTGTTAAATGAAACCTTCCTGTATGTGTGCACCAAATTGCCCATTTCGGCTTTTAACCAATTGGTAGTGTTTGCAGGTGGTATTATTGCAGCATCCGTGGCTGCCATGTATTACCGCGATTTTACCTTGTTCTATATATTATTAGCCATACCGGTTTTAATAAGGGGGTATTCCTATTTCTATGGCAACGGGCGGGTTAAATCAACCGCTTTTGCAGCTATTCTTTTTGTTTTCGCGTTCATTTCTGTCATCAAATTTTACCATGTCGAAACCATAAAGGAAAACCAAACCCGCAAAGCCCTTATCCAAAAGCTTGAAATACCTGATGATGTTACTGCCGATTATATCTTCAAAAAAATTGAAAAGCAAATTATAACCGACCCTTTCATCGTACAAAATTTTAACGATACCCTTAAATACGGCTACCTTAAAAATCATTTCCAAAAACTATATTTTGATGGCTATTTAAACAAATACAGCTATAAAATACACGGGTTTAATGCCGACGGGCAGCCATTATCTAATGATAAAGGCTTCTCGTTAAATGTTTTTAAAGACCTGGTGCTGTATAGCTCCTTTAAGGTTTCCGATTATTTTTACAAGGAGAATGAATCATTTGGGGTTCAAAACTATTTCGCCATCCTTCCAATTGTTCGGCAGGGCAATTTTCTGGGTACCATAGTGGTTGAGTTAAAATCAAAACCATTACAAGCCTCCGGTACCTTCCCCGATTTGCTGAAAGACGATAAAACCACGCCGCAAAACGAATTTAAAGATTACTCTTACGCCTACTATATTGATAATAAACTGCTTACCAAAAGCGGCTCTTATGTGTATGACCTTGTAAATACATTTAAGGGGCAGGTAAAAAAATATACCACCGCAAGCAGCCGCGTAACCGATTCGGAGTGGTATAAAGACGGGGCCATTTACAGCCATTTAATATATAAACCCGGCGAGCGTACCTTAATAGTGGTAAGCCGGGAGGATAATTCTATTTATTATATCATAACCACCCTTATTTTCTTTTTTATACTGCTATTGCTTTTTAGCCTCATCATTATATTGGCAAGGTGGATGTGGATGCGTATTAAAATATTAAACATCAGTGAAAACCAGCTTAGCTGGATATTTAAAATAAATTTCGACAGGATACTATATAAAACGCGCATACAAATATCCATTATATCCGCAGTGGTTATTACCCTTGTATTTGTTGGCTTTATCACCTTTTTCTCTATAAGTACCCAGTATAATGCCCAGCAGGATAATATGATACGCGATAAAATTGCCCGTATAAGCGCGGCATTTGAAAGCGGCGTGTTTGATAAATACATAAGCCATATTAACGAAGAAAGCCAGGTAGATTTTGATAACCTGGCCAGTACCTATTCGACCGATTTGATTTTGTACGACCGCAATGGCATACCCTTAATTACCACGCAACCCAAAATTTATGACGAAGGATTAGTGGCCAGGCGTATGAATGCGCGCGCGTTTATTGCCTTAACCAAGTTCCAAAAATCCGAATTTATAAATGATGAAACCATTGGCGATTTAAAATATAAGGCTGTTTATGCCCCGCTGGTTGATACAAAAAATAATACCACGGTAGCTTATTTACAGCTGCCCTATTTTTCGGACCAGGCCGATTATAATGCCCGCATCGTATCCTTATTAAACGTAATGATTAATGTTTACGCATTAATTTTTATAATAGTGGGCTTATTCGCGGTAATTATCGCGAGGCAAATTACCGCGCCGCTAAGCTTTATACAAGCCAGCCTGAGCAAAATTATTTACGGCAAAAACAATGAAGCAATTAAATGGGAACGTGATGATGAAATTGGGGCGTTGGTAAAAGAATACAACCGTATGATTGGCGCCCTGGAAAACAGCGCGCAAAGGCTGGCACAATCCGAAAGGGAAAGCGCCTGGCGCGAAATGGCCAAACAGGTGGCCCATGAAATTAAAAACCCCTTAACGCCTTTAAAACTCGGCTTACAGTTGTTAGAAAAATCATGGCGGGATAAAGACCCTAAGTTCGACCAGAAATTTGAGCGTTTCAGCAAATCGTTTGTTGAGCAAATTGAGAGCTTGTCATCTATAGCATCGGAATTCTCCTCATTTGCTAAAATGCCCGATACCAATATCGAGCGCGTAAATGTATTTGATATGCTGGGGCAGGCGGTTACCATTTTTGTGCATGCCGATAATATAAAAATAACTTATCAAGCCCCCGAAAATCCATTCTATATTAATGCCGATCGCGACCAGCTACTGCGCTGCTTTAATAACCTGCTAAAAAACGCCATTGAAGCCACACCGCAGGAGAAGGAGGGCTTAATTGATATCAATTACCTGATAACCAGCAAAAATATTTTATTAAGCATTAAAGATAACGGCAACGGCATCCCCGAAAGCATGCGCGAAAAAATATTCGAGCCCAACTTTACCACAAAAAGCTCGGGAACAGGACTGGGCCTGGCCTTTGTGAAAAACTCGATAGAAAATGCCGGCGGCAAGGTTTGGTTCGAAACCGTAATAGGAGCGGGTACTACTTTTTATTTGAGTTTACCGGCGGCGGGGGATTGAACATAGGCCGGAGACCTGTCAATATTTGTCACTCGGCTGAAGCCGGGTGACTGCGTAGAAAGTTAAATACTTTAAAAATCATCTGGGAAATCCCTGAACCCATTTAATCCCGGTTCAGACCGAAAACGAAGTCCCGCAGCCGCAGGTGCTTGCCGCGTTGGGGTTATCAAAGGTAAAACCACGGGCGTTTAAGCCGTCCTGGTAGTTAATTTGCATGCCGGCTAAGTAAAGGCCGTGCGCTTTGTGCATAAATACCCTTATATCATCAATCAAAAATTCCTGGTCGCCCTCTTTCTTTTGGTCGAAGCCCAACACATAGCTCATGCCGCTGCAGCCACCGCCTTCAACGCCAATGCGCAACCCAAAATCATCACTTAATTCCTGCTGATCTTTTAACTTTAAAAGTTCTTTTATAGCACCTTCGCTAAAGGTTACAGGTGCGGCTTCCAGTGTTGTACTCATCTTATTTTTAATTAACTATACAAATATAAGGTAAAATGCAGATTTTTGTTGCAGGCCTGATTTTATGACCTCTGCTTAACATTTACAAATATGGCGCTATACCCTTATTTATTAGATATATTAAAATATACGGTTTCGGGCCTGGGCGTGGTTTGGATAGCGTTTTACCTGCTGAAACCCTATTTGGATAAACAGGAAAAGATACAACTGCTCGAATTTAAAAAATCGGTAGCCAACCAAACTTTGCCGTTAAGGCTACAGGCTTATGAACGGCTGATATTATTTATAGAGCGCATTAACCCGGCTAACCTGCTGGTAAGGCTAAACGCCCCCGGCTATACCGCTGCCGAACTCCACAGTATTATTATTACCGATGTGCGCGAAGAATACCAGCACAACATAACCCAGCAAATTTATGTAAGCAGCAGGGCGTGGGCGGTAACCAAACGGGTTAAGGAAGATACCTTAAATATAGTTGGCAATGCCATTAAAAGCCTGCCCGAGAATGCTTCGGGGCTTGATTTGGGGCGCACCATACTGGTTGGCTTGAGCCAGATGGAAAACAACCCCTACGAAATTGCCGCCGAACTGATACGCAAGGATTTGGAAGAGTTATTTTAAAAGCCATGGCCGCCAAAAAAATCACCACCACTTCCGGTATCGAAATTAAGGAGGTTTACACCGGCCCTTCAGAAATGAACGAACTGCCCGGCGAATTCCCCTACACGCGCGGCATACAAAAGGATATGTACCGCGGCAAACCCTGGACCATGCGCCAATATGCCGGGTTTTCTACCGCGCAGGAATCAAATAAGCGCTACCATTATTTATTAAGCCAGGGCACTATGGGTTTGTCCGTAGCATTTGACCTGCCCACGCAAATAGGATATGATTCGGACCATGAACTGGCCGAGGGCGAGGTTGGAAAAGTGGGTGTGGCTATTGACTCATTAAAGGATATAGAGATTTTGTTTGATGGCATCGAGCTGAAAAACATTACCACATCCATGACCATTAATGCTACCGCGCCTATATTATTAGCCATGTACATCGCGTTAGCAAAAAAACAGGGGGCAGATTTGCACCAGCTATCCGGCACCGTGCAAAACGATATATTAAAAGAGTACGCCGCGCGCGGCACCTATATATACCCGCCCGAACCATCCATGCGACTGATAACTGATGTTTTTGAATATTGCAGTAGGGAAGTGCCTAAATGGAATACCATATCCATATCCGGCTATCACATACGCGAGGCAGGCTCAACCGCGGTACAGGAACTGGCATTTACCCTCGCCAACGGCAAAACCTATTTAAAGTCGGCTTTGGATAAAGGTTTGGATATTAATGTATTTGCCAAACGCTTGTCGTTCTTCTTTAACTGCCATAATAATTTTTTTGAGGAGATAGCCAAATTCCGCGCGGCACGCCGGATGTGGGCACACATTACTAAGGAACTGGGCGCTACGGATGCAGGCGCGCAAAAGCTGCGCTTCCATACCCAAACGGGCGGTTCAACCTTAACTGCCCAGCAGCCTATGAACAATATAGTTCGCACCACTACCCAGGCAATGGCAGCGGTGCTGGGCGGCACACAATCGTTACATACCAACGGTTATGACGAAGCGCTATCACTTCCTACCGAAACCGCAGCCAAAATAGCTTTGCGCACCCAGCAAATACTGGCATTTGAAAGCGGCGTTACCGATACGGTAGACCCGCTGGCAGGCTCTTATTTTATTGAAGCCTTAACAGATGAGTTGGAAAAAGCCGCTCAAGTTTATATTGATAAAATAGATGCCATGGGCGGCTCGGTAAAAGCGATAGAGCAGGATTATATGCAGCAGGAAATTGCCGGCGCTGCTTACCAATACCAAAACGAAATTGAAAACGGCGACAGGATTTTGGTTGGCGTAAACAAATTTACCCAGCATGAAGAACCGCTATCAAATGTTTTTAGGGTGGATGATAGCATACGCAAGCAGCAGGTAGAAAAAATTATCACCCTAAAAAACGAACGCGATAATGTTGCTGTTAATAATGCCTTAGAACAATTGGGCGAAGCTGCCAAAGGCACACAAAATCTAATGCCTTACATATTAACCGCGGTTGAATGTTACGCCACCCTGGGCGAAATTGCCGATACCTTGCGCGGTGTTTTTGGTGAATATTAGCCGGCAAAAACCGGTGCATTTTTCGGTGTCTAAACATCTAAATTTCGCCCTCAATAACTTGAAGCAAAATATTTTTCTTAAAAGTAATATTATGCAAACTTTGATACGAAATGTACTAATTTATATTGAATTGGCAGTAAAATCCATATTATTTTTTGATAAATATATTTGTGAAAAAAAGTAAAAATTAATTTTTTTATCCGCTTTTTTTTAGAATATTCGATGTTCCGAAACGGCACGATTAGATGTTGGACTGGGGGTTGGAAATCAACTTTTTATAAAAAATTATATGGAAAAAACTTGTACTAACGTTTGGAATAGCTGTCTGCAGATCATAAAAGATAATATACCGGCCCAAAGCTTCAAAACCTGGTTTGAGCCGATAAAAGCTTTAAGGATGGAGGGTAGCGTATTAACCATTCAGGTACCAAGTTTATTCTTTTACGAATGGCTGGAAGAACATTACGTTGGCTTGCTGCGTAAAACTATAAAAAAACAATTAGGCGACGACGGGCGTTTAGAGTATAACATTGTTGTTGAACAGTCGTCTGCCAGCAAACCATATACAACTAATATGCCTTCAAACGGAAACGGAGCGGATTCTAAAAATCAATCGATGCCGATTCCTATTTCTATAAATAAGGATATTAAGAACCCCTTTGTTATTCCCGGATTAAAGAAATTGAATGTCGACCCGCAGCTTAATCGTAACTATACCTTCGAAAACTTTATCGAGGGCGATTGTAACCGTTTAGCCCGCTCAGCAGGGTATGCCGTTGCTGCAAAACCGGGTGGCACTTCGTTTAACCCATTAATGATATATGGCGGTGTTGGTTTGGGTAAAACCCACCTGGCACAAGCCATTGGCAACCAGATAAAACAAACCCTGCCCGATAAGCTGGTGCTATATGTAAGCTGCGAAAAATTTACCCAGCAGTTTGTTGATGCCCTAAAACATAATAACATAAACGACTTTGTAAACTTTTACCAGGCCATTGATGTGCTGATTATGGATGATGTGCACAACTTTGCCGGTAAGGAAAAAACTCAAGATTTCTTCTTTCATATATTTAACCACCTACACCAAAGCGGCAAGCAGCTAATTATTACCTCAGATAAAGCACCTAAAGATTTGGCCGGTTTGGAAGAGCGTTTGTTGTCAAGGTTTAAATGGGGCCTTTCTGCCGATTTGCAGATACCCGATTTAGAAACCCGCATGGCTATCCTGAAAAATAAAATATACCAGGATGGTATCGAGCTATCAAACGATGTAGTGGAATATGTTGCCCATAACATTGATAACAACGTGCGCGAATTGGAAGGCGCTATGGTATCACTGCTTGCACAATCAACCCTGAACCGCAAGGAAATAGACCTGAATTTAGCTAAGCAGATGCTGAAGAATTTTGTAAAAAATTCATCAAAGGAGATTTCGATGGAATACATCCAGAACCTGGTTTGCGAGTATTTTGAAGTGCCGATAGAGATGGTAAAATCACAAACCCGCAAGCGCGAAATTGTACAGGCAAGGCAAATATCCATGTACCTGGCAAAAGCGCATACAAAAAGCTCATTAAAATCAATAGGCCACTTCTTTGGCGGCCGCGATCACTCCACCGTAATTTACGCGTGCCAAACTGTTGAAGATTTAATTGATACTGATAAAAAGTTTAAAGGCTACGTAGCAGATATTCAGAAGAAGTTGAAAATGTCGTAGTATTTCGGATATCGGATTTTCGATGTCGGAATTATAATTTTTGTAGAGACGCAATACTTTGCGTCTCTTTTTGTTTAACCACGCGTCATTGCGAGCGATAGCGTGGCAATCCTCGACATGCGTGGCGGCGAACTTTTCTATCGAAGATTGCTTCGTACCTCGCAATGACGTGTTGTTGAGGGCTTACAGCTCCCCCAACTTCGCCAAAGCATAAAACAAACCCGTACAATGCAGCGCCTGCGCTATTTTATTATCTAAGAGTAGTTGTTTTACTTCGGCAATGGTATGTTCAGAAACTACCAGTTCTTCATGTTCATCTAAATCCTGTTCCTGCACTTTTTTACCGCCTTTGGCCAGGTAGCAATAGGTATGGTTATTAGCGGTTGAGGGATTGGCGTACACGGTATTTAACAATTCAAAATCATCAAATTGGTAGCCGGTTTCTTCCAATAGTTCGCGGCGCATGGCTTCTACGGGTTTTTCATCGCCGTCAATAACGCCGCCGGGTATCTCCAGCGAAACAATATTGGCGGCATGGCGGTACTGGGTTACCATTAATACCTTATTATCTTCGGTAATGGCAACGGCATTTACCCAGTTGGGGTATTCCAGTACGTAATATTCGTCTACAATGCGGCCATCCGGCATTTCGCATTTATCGGCTCGTAGGGTTGCCCATGGGCCTTTGTGTATGTATGATGATGAAAGCGTTTTCCAGTTAAGATTGGTCATTTTGTTTAAAGTAACTATATATAGTTTTTCTTTTGTCAATATTTTCAAAAGATTGATAATTATATTTTTGCTCCAATAAATCAAAAATAATCAATACCTTATTTAAGATAAGATGTGTTTCATTGTCTGCCTTTAAAGGATGTGCAAATACATACAATATTTGACTTAATGCATTCAGTTTTTCAATGCTATAGCCTGATGCGTTTAAATTACTGATGAAATCGTCTTCACTCAAAGCAAGTAATTGCTCCAGCTCTGTATTATACTCATCTTGTAGAATATTGTTAAACTGCTGTATGTATTCTTCGTGGCTGCCATTAGTCTTTAACCCCATTAATCTTGCCAATAATGCAGCAAATCTCCGGACTTCGTTAAGCATGTAATCACTCTGAAACATAGGTATGGTAAATAAGAATTAGCAACTACCAGCTGCCGCTGCTGCCCCCGCCGCCGAAGTCGCCGCCGCCAAAGCCGCCGAAACCACCACCTCCACCGCTATCACCGCCGCCACCAAAACCACCTCCGCTACCACCACCAAAGCCGCCGCCCAGCATATTGCCGGCTAAAAACCACCAGAATGGGCTTGCACTACCACGACCGCCAATAATTTGGCCGCCGCCGCCACGGTTGCGGAAAATAATTATCAGTATTACTATTACTATAATAATGATGATAATAACGCCGCCGCCATTGCCGCCTGAATCCTGCCGGGGTTTGTTATCGGCTTTAAATTCGCCTTTGGTATATTTTATAATCTCATCGGTGGCTAAATCAAGGCCGCCATAATAGTCACTTTGTTTAAAGTGGGGGACAATATCTTTTTGGATAATTTCCTGCGTAATTACATCGGGCACAGCGCCCTCCAAACCGTAGCCGGTTTGTATGCTTACCTTATGGTCATCAACCGCGACTAAAATGATAAGGCCGTTGTTTTTACCCTTTTGGCCTATGCCCCAGGTATGGCCCAGCCTAGCAGCGTACTCGTTTATATCATAATCGCCTACCGATTTCAGCATCACAATAGCTAATTGGGTGGATGACGTATCATCAAAAGCAACCAGTTTGGCTTCCAACTGCTGCTTATCGCCTGCCGAAAGTGTGTTGGTATAATCGGTTACCAAAGTATTTGGCTTTGGCGGGTAGGTTTGCGAAAAAGCTACCGATGCAAAACCCAGGAAAACGAAAAAGAATACTATTTTTTTAAACATGATCTTATTTTTTATTCGCCGTCCATAAAGGCAATGTCATCAGATAATTCATTGCTGTCGTCAGCATTATGCGGAAAGAATTTTTGCAGGTGTTCTCCGGCAATTTCAAGGCCGGTGGTAATACCCTCAACCAGGTTACCTAATTTAAAATGCTGTAGCATATCCTCCTTGGTGCTATCCCAAAAATCGGCAGGCACCACTTTATTTATACCGGCATCGCCAATAATGGCAAACTTACGGTCGACCGTAGCCAGGTAAACCAATACGCCATTGCGGTGCTTGGTTTTGTGCATATCCAGCTTGTGGAAGTATTTCGCTGCCCTGTCCAGCACATCCTCGCTGCAGGTTTTTTCAATACAAACCCGTATCTGACCCGATGTATGCCTCTCGGCATCCTCAATCGCGGTGCGTATACGCTGTTGCTCTTCTTCGTTAAATAATGCCATAGGTTTATAATTACACTGATTGAAGGATGATTACACCGATTTACTTGAATACACTAATCGGTGTAATCAAAAGCAAATCGGTGCAATCCCCAATTAAAACTGCACTTTAGGCACATTCTGCGCGCCTGCTTCTGCCTGGAAATACCCTTTTTCGGTAAAGCCAAACATTTTGGCGGTAATATTTGCCGGGAACGAGCGTATTTTGCTGTTATATTCCTGTACCGCGCTGTTAAAGTTTAAACGGGCAATGTTTATGCGGTTTTCGGTGCCTTCTAACTGCGCCTGCAGGGCGGTAAAATTGTCATTAGCCCTTAGCTGCGGGTAGTTTTCGCTCGCTACCAGTAATCTGCCCAAAGCGGTACTTAACTGCCCTTGTGCTGCCTGGTATTTTTGTATGGTTTCGGGTGTAAGCTTGGTTGGGTCAACATTTATTGATGTTGCCCTTGCGCGCGCATCGGTAACTTCAACCAGGGTGCTTTTCTCGAAATTGGCCACACCTTTTACGGTAGCCACCAGGTTAGGTATTAAATCGGCACGGCGCTGGTACTGGCTTTCAACCGCGCCCCACTGGGCTTTACAGTTCTCGTCCATTTGTACCATACTGTTATAGCTGCACGAGCTTAAACTCATTACAGCCAATAAAACTGCTATTGCTGAAAATAATTTTCTCATCTTTTTAAATTGATAGTGTATTTGAAACTTAGAGCACAAAACCTATACCGTTGTTACAAAAGGCATTGGGCATGCCATTATGGCAAGGTAGTGGTTTTGGTAAATATATTAAAAAGGATTTGAATAGGTTGCTAATATAACTTGCACGTTTGCTGCCAAT
>Ga0302300_1001133_pt1 | contig 15830 bp, 16 predicted proteins | sample III_Palsa_E1_1_FD_198756 | JGI IMG/M metagenome (GOLD analysis project Ga0302300, IMG submission 198756) | Peat permafrost microbial communities from Stordalen Mire near Abisko, Sweden - III_Palsa_E1_1 | ecosystem: Environmental > Terrestrial > Soil > Palsa > Peat permafrost | place: Sweden... | reverse complement strand
AATGAGAGTCGCCTGTCTTTAATACAAACTCCGTATCAAGTTTCAAGTCATCTCCTTCAAAATCTTCGGGCCACCATTTTGAAAGATCGACGACATGATTAAAAACATCATCTGGAGATTTCGGAATCTCTTGTTCTACTGTATAATTTGCCAGTTCGTAATTTTTGCTTGTCATTTTCATTGATGAGATGTTAAGTATTATTTAGTAGGAGCTCTAAAAACTCCTTCCCCGGTAGTAAAATAGGAAAACAAACTTGTCTTTATCCAGTGCGTCCAACCCGGCTCGCAGTCCTTATAACACTCAACATCCGGGGTAAGTCCCTCGTGCGTAAAAGTCAGGTCGGTAACGCCATTGTTCTCCGTCAAATCAAAAATTAATTTGGTATTTGTCCATTCCGTTTTATCCGCATACCAAGGCATATTGCAATCTGTAACCAACCAAACCACCTTTTTACCTGGTATTAGTTCCGCCACGGTAAAGTTAAAGAAAGAGTCCCCTCCCATCTTTATTACAAATTCATCATTTTGTTTTTCAGAGCTGCCAGTAAAGGTTACGCCCCACCAGCCGGTTACGTTGCTAATCTTTTTTATGGCCTCGTTGGCGCTGATGTTTGCAGAGATGCTGCTTGTGAAGTTTTTTGTTTCCATGTCAGTACTTTTTTAACAAAGATAGGGCTAGGGCAGGCTTAAGTATTGTACAAATCGGAACTCAACTGGTATAATGCTTAGCGGCTAGTTCGTTTGCGCTATTTTGAAGGTCGGTTGGGGTATACCCGGTAAACCTTTTAAATGCCCTTATAAAATGGGATTGATCGTGGTAGTAGTGATAAATATATTCTTTTAAGCTTTGAATTTTTACGCCTGTGGAATAGGCCTGATAAAATTGTTTGAAACGGACGATTTCGGAAAGGTTTTTTGGGCCCGTCCCCAGGTGTTCTGAGAATTTTGTATATAGCCACCTAGAGCTGTAACCGGTTTCTTTCTCAAGTTGCGCCACGCTAATGAGGCCCTTGGAGTCTGATATACGCTTGATGCAAAAATCGTATATGGGGTCGGCGGCGTTTCTTTCCAGCTGTTTGATCAGAAAACTCTGCAGTAGTTTTAATTTCAGATCTAAAGATCCCACCTCAGCAAGTCGCAATTGAAGTTCTTTGGCGCTGTTACCAATAAGATCTGAAAGCTCCACGATTTGATTTTTGACCTCTGCAAAGGATAAACTAACTAAGCGGTAGGCGCCTAAGGGATTTAATTCGATGATTATAGTGCCCGTCTGGGCGTCTTCATGCGGGTCAAGCATAACAGGCGAGTCCACCAGGCCTGTTAAGCTTAACGCATTCTCGCCCTGCACAAAAGCCTTGCCCGCGATATGCGCCGCTATGCCGTTGCGGTACGTAAACGTTAATTTAAAATTTGCATTGGGGACGATTAGTTTTCTATCCTGGGCAGGCAGACGACCAGAGCTTTCGAACACATACATTTTGGCAACGGATGGGGCCAGTAAAGGATGAGGGGTAACCGGATTGAATCGGAACGCTGTCATTGGCTTCTATCTGCAATGTATTGTTATTGTTAAAGATAAAGCTAAAATGGGTTTTCTCAAATTTTATTAGGGGGATGTATTGGCCGCATACGAAGGAGGTGGTTGAATAAGTTCCAAGTGGGACGCTTGAACTAGCAGAGATTTTTGTCATGAAAAGTCTAAGACTTTTCTTTTCATTTGCGGTTCTAAGTCTCCTGTGGAAGACATAGAACAACAGGGAGTAAGGTCAGATTATAGATCCAAAACCATTTAATTGAGGCTAAAAATGTAGATTAGCGGGTACGCTACTATCCTTCCAATTTAAACATTTCATTTAATTTTATGGAACCATCCGGTTGTTCTATCCATAAAGGATATGTAGTTTGTATATCTTTTACTTTTTCCCATTTTTTCCATGCCCAGTCAGGGAATTTAAAACCACAACCTTTTGTTAAACTACCTCCCAAATCAATCAACGTTGTAAAGGTGGCTGCCATTAAATACCACATGTCAAGCCTCCCTGTTATAATAATCACATCGTTATTTTCATAAGATAACCATACCCAATCACCTTTAGGTAAAGAAGGATGAAAAAAATGTGTTGAAGATATCTTATCGAATTCTATATCCAAGCCTGTATTTTCCTTTAGTTTTTGAAGTATTGCTTCCCGTTCAGGTGGTTTACTTTTAAATTCTATATAATAACGTAATTCCATATATTATCAATTATTAACTATTACTACCTTGTTGGCGCTATTGTCCCGCTTATACCAGCTTTATAAACTATTTTAACAACCCGTATTTAATAATACAATAGATAGCCTGTAATCCATCTCTCCAGCTAACTTTTTTGCCGTCTTTGTAAGTTCTGCCATAGTACGAAATACCTATTTCATAAATTCGAATGTTGGGTACTTTGGCCATTTTTACTGTTACTTCAGGTTCAAAACCAAAACGCTTTTCTTCCAGTGGTAGTGATTGTATCAGCCTGGTATTGAATAATTTAAAACCGGTCTCCATATCCGTAAGGTTCAGGTTAGTAACCATGTTGGAAAGAAAGGTTAAAAACTTATTGCCCACACTGTGCCAGAAGAATAATATCCGGTGCGGGCTACCCCCCATGAACCTGGAACCATAAACTACATCTGCATAGCCTTTAAGAACCGGTTTTAATAACTCATTATATTCCTCCGGGTCATACTCCATGTCAGCGTCCTGTATTATCAGGCACTCCCCTGTCGCTTTGGCGATGCCCGTATGTATAGCCGCTCCCTTGCCCTGGTTAATAGTATGTTTAAGGTAGTAAATAGTAACCTGGGGATTATCTGCAATATAGTTTTGTACCAGCTTTTCCGTATCGTCGGTGGAACAATCGTCAACCAGAATTACCTCTTTATCAATATCATTCTTTAGGTTAACCTCCCGTATTTTAGTTAAGACCGCAAGGATGGTTTTGCCTTCGTTAAACGCCGGAATAATAACTGATAGCTTAGTTACTAACATATTGACTAATTTACACTTTGGAACTAACCCGATTAATTTACGCCAATTTTATGCAAATAAAGAATTATAAGCGCTATTGTAGAACCATAACTTAATGGGTAGATTAACGCCAAAAATAGTAAAGATGACATCGCCTGCAAAAAACACCAAAGAAGATACTCTTTTCCTTACAGGAATAATTTTAAGTATGTTTTGCTGGGGCTTAAGCTGGACATCGGGTAAGATACTTACCGGCTATGGAAGCCCGCTTAGCATATCTCTCTTCCGGTTCTTTATAACTTTTGTTTCCCTGCTTATTATCCTTTTATTTACTAAAACAAAACTGTCCATAGGATTAAAAGGCTTGCCCGGCTTGCTGGGGGCAGCGTTATGTATTGGCATTTATACGTTTCTTTTTTTTAAGGGATTATCTGTGGGCAAAGCAGGCGCCGGGGGTGTGCTGGTAACTACTCTAAATCCTATTATTTCCTATACCATTATGCTGTTAGTTACTAACCGTAAACCAACCACTTACGAAGCCATTGGCTTACTGGCAGGCATAGCGGCAGGAGCTGTTCTTTTGAGAGTGTGGGACAACTGGCAAAATATTGCCAATGCCGGTAATATCTATTTTTTAGCGGCCTCCTTTTCATGGGCTATCCTAAGCCTGTTTACTGCCAGATCTTCCCGTTATGGCTCTCCTATGGCGTTTAGCCTATGGATGTATGGCTTATGCTCGTTGTTTATTTTTTTTATTACCAGTTGGAACGAGAACGTGAGCATTGCCATAAACGGAGATTTGAGTTTCTGGGCAAACCTGATTTTTAGCGCTACTATTACTACTTCACTGGCTACTACGTTCTATTTTGTAGCCACATCTAAGCTGGGAGCAAGTAAGGCCAGTAGTTTTATATTTTTGGTGCCGTTTTCCGCCGCATTGGGTTCCTGGGTTTTTTTGAAGGAAATCCCGGAAATACACACTATTGCCGGGGGGCTAATGGGGATAGTAGCGGTATATATTTTGAATAAGAAGTAAAATGGTTAACTTGTTTGATGCCTCCTCAGAGTCTCAAATATGACTGTGAGGTTATTTAGTATAAATGCAAAGTCCCTAAAGAAGACACTGCCGGGACGGAATTTATATTGTGTTTAATGCAGGCATTATCTGCTGTGCAATCTATGGCTTAATGATAAATTCTACACACATTTTATCGACTAATATTATTACTTTTACCTTCGCTTTCTATATATTAATTAGAAGATGAAAGAGAAATAGAGTTTATTTTTTAATATTGGACAATGATTATGGAAAAAGACGCTAACAGGATAAAGTATTTAGACGGATTAAGAGGCCTCGCGGCATTGGTAGTATTTGTGGGGCATTATAATATGCTTTTTAATTGTAATATTTTTTTTAATGGCTTAAGTTTGTTAAATCTGTCAAAACTACCGAAGGTAATTTATTTTCCTTTAAATGCTTTAGTGTTGTTTTTTACTAATGGAAACTTATCTGTATCCATATTTTTTATTCTTAGTGGTTTTGCACTCAGTTATCCTTATTTCTCAACAAAAAATCATGAAGTGATAGTAACTTCTACTTTAAAAAGATATTTCAGGCTTACCGTACCAATTTTATTTACTGTTTTACTTATTTCCTTTCTTTATTCATTTAACCTTTTTTATTCAAAAGCGGATGTTCTAAGCCTTAGAGTAACCCAGGATACTTATCTATTTTATAACGGAAGAATTGAAACCAATTTTCTGATGGCATTATGCAATGGATTGTATAGCTGCTTAGCGCTGGGTTCTAAATACTATAACCCAGTGTTATGGACAATGGGAGTAGAGTTTTATGGAAGTTTATTGGTTTTTGCAGTAATAGGTATTTTTGGAATTTCTACTATCCGGTTTTATGTTTATATAATATTAATTTTATTTTTCATTGACAACTATTACTATTTATTTATCGCAGGCGTTGCCGCATCCGATTTATATAACACTAAGGCACAGACGACTTACTTCAATAAGCCTTGGTTGGGTTTAGGTTTACTGTTTATAGGGTTTATTGTCTCTGTTTTCTATTTCAATAAGTTTATGTTAACGCATTTGCCTATAGGTGAACTAAATACAAATAAAGTGCATGCAATAAATAGGGTGGCGGCATTGTTTATAGTAGCCGGAGTTTTATTTTCTACTATAGCGCAAAAGGCTTTAATGAAAAATAGTTGTTTACAACTAGGTAAAATTTCATTCATGTTGTATCTGCTTCATGTTCCTTTTATGTCAATAGTTTCTGTCTTTTTTATTAAGCTATTTGAAAAAATACTTCCTTACAATGTAACTATAGAGCTTGCCTTTTTTACTACAACGCTACTATTATTTTTATCCTGTAAGTACATATTTATATTTTTTGATAAATGGGGAGTTGACTTTTCAAAGTGGGTAGTAACTAGTATTTTATCAAAAAAACCTTATTTCTTGCCTAAAGACAAGGAAGTACAATAATTATTCCTTTATTGCAGTGTGGAAGTATACGGAGATAACATAATCTATTTCTTACGATGGAAGTCATAGGCCTGCCAGTATTCTTTCTTACTCTGGTAGTATTTTTTCAAACGGATACTACTAGTAAAAGGGATATACGAGAACCTTATTACAAACGTCCTATTGCTTTGTTGATTTGCGCTAATGTTAGTAATCACTTATTCGGCTAATTTGGAGTCTCGTTAAAAATTTTTGGTGGTGAATATTACTTTTTTACAGCCCTCCTCTAGGTTTCAAATGAATTAAGTTATATTGATAATAAGGCGATTAACGGGACTAAAATAGTGATATCATAAATGAAGAATACTTATTATGATATATTACACAAACTTTAATGATAGTGAGGTAAGTTTCACGGAGCTTGTATAAGCAGTTCCAGTATGTTGTCGGGTAAATTATACACTTAAAAAAGTGGGAGTATATCCTATGAAATTTATCTGATACACGGAGCCTTTATGTACTCTTATGACTTTATATTATATTAATACCCCTTGGAATATTCGTTCTTTATTTATCTTATTGTGTTAATACCTCTATGCTATCTAATTAAAATTATATTTAATCAGATAGAAAAAATAAATAGAAAATTATTTTTTCAGATGCCTTCCTAACATTAAAAGAATAGGGAATCGAATATATGAGCATTAGCTGCTTTTTTGCCAAACTACCCAGAATATAGTACCGTTGATGTACGATAGTAATCTAGTCACATAAGAGTCTCAAAGAAACCTCTAATACTTTTATAGACTTCTTTAGCTAGTTTATTTTACTATTTTAGCTCTATCAACAATTCTCTCCCTCTATATCGCAAGAAGCCCCATCGGCAAATTCTTTGGAGGCAATATCAGGAAGGGCTTCAATAAACACTTCAGCAGGCTGCGCACCAGAAACAGCGTATTTATCATTAATAATATAAAAGGGAACTCCTGTTACTCCTATCTTGCCATTTACTACCTCTCTTGCCCTTACTTCTTCCTTTCCCATATCTCCTTTCAGGAGTTCCCATGTTTTAATAGCGTCCAGCCCGTTGGAGGAGGCTATTGCTACTAAGTTTTCGTGCAGCGTCAAATCTATTCCTTTTTCGAAATAGGCTTTAAAAAAAGCCTCTACAAGTTGCAACTGTTTACCCTCTTTAGCGGCAAACCATATAATTCTATGAATATCAAATGTATTAGGTAATTTATTTTGTATGGAATAATCAAAACGCAAACCTTCCTGGGCAGCAACGCTGGTTACCTGGTCAGTTAGCTGCTCATACCGTTCTTCGCCCCCAAATTTTTCGGACAGGTACATTTTATGGTCATACCCTTTTTGCGGAATAGCGGTATTAAGCTCAAAAGGATGGTAATGCACTTCAATATCCAAGCTGTCTTTCAATTCTTCAATAGCTTTCTCTAACCTTCTCTTCCCAATATAGCACCAGGGGCATACCACATCCGAAATAACATCTACTTTTAACTTTGGCTTATTCATACTCATACAGTTACTATATAATAAAGTAAAAACCTTAAAGGATATTACATAAAACTACCTTTAATGTTATTTGGTTCAGAGGAAAAATCGGTTAATGGCAGAATTTTACCGGTTATATGTATTTAACAAAACATTTTCATCCTAAGTTTTTTTTAATATATATCATTTACCCCATTTACTATTTTACATTTATTTAATAGTGGGTTAATAGTAGCTTAACATTAATGGTGTATATTAATGTACTTCATATTCTAGTGGTTTATATACTGCTGCATAAACTTTGTTCATGCGGCAGTTTTTTATTTATCAGATTCTGTCAGAATTGATTACCAATAGAGAAAGCTTCTCTGAACACATTTCTACCAAATTCATCGGCTTTTTTTTTAAACTCATCTTTTTTTTTAATAAACTTGTCTACATTTGCTTAAAAATAACCGCTTATGAAAAAAGCGTTACTACTATTCGCATTTTTTTTCAGCTTTAACGCCTTTTCCCAAAGCGATAAAAATATCAGGAATAAAAATGTACCTGCTTTGGTAAAACAGCTTATACAAAAAACTTACCCCAACGCCCACAACATAAACTATTATATTGAAAAGCAGAATGATTCCACTTTTTATGAAGCCGTTTTTAAATACCAGAAAGACAACTATACATTACTAATTTCTTCTACCGGAAAATTATATAAAACCGAGATTATAATTTTGTATGACCAGTTGCCCTTACCTGTAAAAGACACTATTAGTAAAGACCTTACTACCCGCTTCGAGAAATATATTATTACCAAAGTGGAGCAGGTAAATCCGCATCACGAATTGAACTATGAGCTTACCATCATAGGCAAGATGGGGCATAAGGAAGGTTATTTTGAAGTTTATTATAACCGACAGGGCAGTTTTATCTCTGTAGAGGAAGAAACGTTAAAATCCATACCAAGTAACTCAGGTTTTTAAACTCATGCGAAAAGTATTTTTAGTAATAGTTACTACTTGTTTAAATTTTTTGTGTTTTTCGCAAAACTTAAACTTTTATGGGTTTTTTCCTTCTTATTCCCAAATAGGCACAATAAACCGCCGGCTTGATTACAACTTTTTCGCATCAGTTAACAATAGCGCTTTCGCAAAAACTTTGGCCGAGACCTACTATCCGCCAAAAATCTTGCAGGTATATTTTCAGCCCAGCATTATATATAAGTTTAGCCCTAACCTTGATTTTGCAGCCAGCATTACCTACAATTACCAGAGAATTAACCCGGACGCTCCTTATGTAAAAGAATGGCGTCCCTGGCAACAGGTAGTATTTAGCCACACTATTTTAACGCGCGCAAGACTATCGCACAGGGTGCGTTTTGAGCAACGTTTTCAGAAAAACACACTAACAGAAGTACAATCATTTGTTTTAAGGCTACGTTACCAAATCGGCTACATGATGCCCTTGCAGGGAAAAACACTAGATACGAATGAGTTTTACTTAAATGCTTACAACGAATCCTATTTTACATTATCCAACCCTGCAACTAACCCAAGGGTGGCTTTTTACAGCGAAAACTGGACCTATATTGGTATAGGGTATAATACCGCCAAATTGGGTAGGATCGAGATAGGGCCGCTTTACCAGACTGCATATATAAACCCACAACATGACCGAAGAAATCTTTGTCTTTTGCAACTATTATGGGTAACAACTTTTAACCCCAAAAAAAGGATTAATCCAAAATCTTAACCAAAATTTAATTTTACTTTCTATTTTTTTTATTTATTTAACCCCAACTTTAAAACGACTTAATATTGGTTTATGAAATCTTTAAAATATCCTTTTCTACTTTCATTATTCGCATTTGTTAACTGCATACCCGCCCCGCAGAAAGGCTTAGCCCTCTATAAAACAAAGAACGTAATTATATTAGTAATAGACGGCCCAAGGTATACCGAAACGTGGGGAGACTCTACCCACAAAAACATACCGCACTTAGCCAAAGATATGGTAAAAGAGGGCGTTGTATTTACTAACTTCTATAACAACGGCCCTACCTATACTAACTCCGGGCATACCACGCTTACGACTGGTTATAGCCAGGAGATTGACAACAAGGGAAATGAGTTTCCCAAGTACCCTTCTATATTCCAATATTATCTTAAAAAGACAGGCAAGGACAAATCAAAAACATGGATAATTACTACCAAAGATAAACTGGAGATTTTGTCCAATACAAAAGACTCGTTGTGGAAAGATACTTACAGGCCTTCTACCGACTGTGGAAAGAGCGGTTTAGGCTCTGACTACCGGGAAGATTCTGTTACTTTTAAGAATGTGCTGCATGTGCTTAAAACCGACCACCCCAACCTGGTTTTGATCAACTTTAAAGAACCAGACGCTTCTGGCCATGCCAACAACTGGAATGCTTACCTGAAAGGAATAAAAGATACCGATGCTTATGCCTGGGAAATATGGAAACTAATAAAATCTGACCCTTTTTATAAAGACAATACTACCCTATTTGTTACCAATGACCACGGAAGGCATTTGGACGGCGTAAAAGACGGGTTTGTGAATCATGGTAATTGCGCCTGCGAGGGATGCCAGCACATTAACCTTTATGCCTACGGCCCGGACTTTAAGAAGAACCTGATAGTAAAAGATACCTACTATCAAAAAGATGTTGCCGCAACTACAGCTAAATTGCTGGATTTGCAGATGCCACATTCGGAAGGCAAGTCGATTGATGTTCTTTTTAAAAAAGCGAAATAGTTTCAATTTGAATTCTTAAATAAAAACCTTTGCTACTTTGGTATGGTTTTGTACATAACATAGCCAATACCTGAAAAAAGGATATTAGGAATCCATGCAGCAAGGAGAGGTCCCACCCCGCCAAAATAGGACAAGTTCCGACTCATCATTACAAAAATGATGTAAATAAAGGCAAGCACAAAGCCAAAAGCAATTTTATAGCCTGTGCCTTCCCTCGATTTTTTCGCGCTTACTATTACCCCAATTACTGTTAAAATAACCATGCTGAAAGGATAGGTATAGCGCTCGTATTTTTCGGTAAGGTAAACTTCGATATTTTCAGTGCCTCTTTCTTTTAACAAATTAATGTAGCTCTCCAACTCGCCCATGTTAAAAGTTTCGTGTAGCAAATAGTTGCTCTGGAAGTCTTTGGGGCTTAGGTTTATTAAGGAATCAACAGAAGCGCCTTGTTTTATTTCTTCTTTTCCATGTTCTTTTATGGTTCTTATGGTATAATTAATAATCCTCCATTTGGATTTTGTACTATCCCACTCAATCTTATCAGACTTAAGTTTGCTTATAAGCCTTGTGCCTTCTATAGTTTCCAGGGTAAACTGGTATCCGATATTAGCTTCATTATTATATCCAAAAAAATAGGCATAAGTATTAGGTGCAACCTTAAAATGAATATTCTTGCCCTCAAAATTAAATTTCTGCCGGGTATGGTTATTTTCAAAAGCTATACGCGTTTTATTCGCCCTGGGAATTATCCAGCCGCCCAGGCAAAAAGAAATAACGCCAATAAATGCGGAGCCAATAATAAAAGGGACTAATATTCTTCTGAAACTTACCCCTGAGCTTAAAATTGCTACCAATTCTGAATGGGAGGACATTCTGGAAGTAACAAACACAGCCGCTATAAAAATCATTAGAGGACTTATCATATTAGCAATGTAGGGAGCGAAATTGAAATAGTACTCCTCAACAATATACTTAAGGGTAAGTTTTGCAAAGTCTTCGTTTTTTTCTGTAAAATCAATTACTACAATAATTGATACTATAAGAAGAACGACAAAAAAGAAAGTAAAAAGGAATCTTTTAAGTATGTATATATCCAGTATTTTCACAAATCGCCTACTTTATAATTTTTAATTCATTATACAAACATAAGAATTATGCAAGGGTTGTATGTTATTAACAACAAAAAAACTTAGCTATTAGTATTCTCCCCCTATTTTTCTTTTTATTCCTGGTATTTCCGGTAAATGAGTTGGCTTTTTAATATAAGTTTTTTCATCATTTAGCGATTTCATAAATGCTATCACTTGCTTTACCTCATCCGGGTTAAGATTAAGGTTTTTAGAAGATAAGGTCTGGTTAGGAACATCCAGGCCCAGCCCCTGCCCTCCCCCTTTATTATAAAACTCCATCACTTCCTCAAGGTTTTTTAAAGCCCCATTATGCATATAAGGAGCGGTGAACTCCACATTTCGGATAGAAGGCGTTTTAAAAGCCCGTTGTTGAATTTTTAAATGAGTTACTGCAAACCTTCCTTTATCCTCGTCCAGTTTAGGGTTTTTTAAATTATTATCAATAGTAGTTCCTAATACCTCCATTTCTATTTTTTTATATTCAGGTGGAAGCAATCCGTTAAATAAGGGTGGGAAATGGCAGGTAGCGCATTGGGCCTTGCCCATAAACAGATTAAATCCTTTTATCTGCTCTGCGTTTAGTTTGGTTTTATCACCATCTATGTAACGGTCAAAAGGAGAGTTGAAACTAACTAATGAGCGCTCAAATTCTGCAATAGATTTTTTAATCTTATCAGTAGTAATAAGTGAATCTGAATCGCCAAATGCCTTTTTGAATAATGTTTTATACTTTCTACTGGTATTAAGAACCGTTACTATCTCTTTTAAATTTCCACCTAACTCATTCTTGGTTTCTATTACTTTTGCCGCCTGCTCTTCCAGGCTTCTCGCCCGACCGTCGTGAAAAAAGAGGGGTTGCATGGAAGTATTTACTAACGAAGGGGCATTGCGGTCTACTGCCCCTTCAAAGTTAAAAGCTATAGAACGTTCCAACCCGTCTGCAAATGTTTTATCAGGATTATGGCAGGAAGCGCAGGCTCTTTTTTTATTGCCAGATAGTACAGGGTCAAAAAATAGCAGTTTCCCAAGTTCTGCTACCGCTTTAGTATTTTCATCTTTTACAGGCTTTATCTCATAATACCTGTTAAAAGCTGTTTTATCAAAAATAGTAGCGGCATTATAGTTTACCATATTCCATTGCGACACATACACCGGAATATTTAAACTTTGCTGAACTTTAAGCAGGTAGCCGTTAAGAGGATTTGCATATTCCGTAATAAACTTTAGCCGGTCAAAATTATCAAAGTCAGGATTGGAGGTTAAATAGTTGATGCTGCTTTTAAATTTCTCTTCCAGCTTATCTTTTAGTTCTATTTTTAGTTTGGGATAGTACTCGCTTACAGCATTCCTAACGGCCTGCAGGGCTACCGCCGATTCTGAGATACAGGTTTTACTTTCGGGGGTATCGTAACCTGTTATTCCTAATGTAATAATGCGGTTTATCTCCGCCCTCATGGCTTCGAACAACTGGCTGTCGTCCGCAGCCTGTAACTTATTATTTACTGGATATAGCGCCTGCTCATTTACCTGTAACAAATAGGTTTCCTGCCTAAGTTGTTTTAATGATTCATACACATTACGCGTATATATAATATTCTCCACTGCCCCAAAGCCCTGAGGTGGTTCTATTTCCTCTGTTCTTTCGTCAATCTCCGGTAAAAAAGGTTTATTGATATTTAGGTATGGGGCATAATACCCTGCCAGGAATTCCATTTCTTTATATTTAATTCGGCAACGTAAAAAGGCTGCTTTATATTCGTAAAGTGTAGTGGTGTCTTTACTTGTTATTTCCCCGCTTCTTTTTAGAAGGTCTGCAATACAAGAATCTAAATTTCGCTTATTTTTGTCAAAAGTAAGTCGTATTCTTTCTTTTGGTTCAGGGAATTGGTAAAAAATGGACGACGATAAACTTATAATAACCAATACTATCAGAAAACCTGGCTTCTTCATTCCGTCTTTACTCTTATAAAGTTCTTCGTGTTTACCTTAACAAACATTAAGAACAGTAAACTCTAAGTTACCAAGAGTAATGTAATTAATATATTACTTATACATTATGGATTTGTAAAGATTATTTTCCGGATTCAGTTTCTTATATATAATATAATCAACACTAGCCTTGCCCGGCCCCATTATAACAAGAGCGAACAACATGATCATATAATACAGAGGAATTTCGAACCCATTATTAGCAGCTTCAAAACCGTTTGCCCCATGTACAGTGGCAATAGCCACAATCATATCTATAATAAGTGGAATAGAAATCAATCTTGTTGCCAAACCTAATGTGAGTAAAGCTACCCCTGCCGCTTCAGAATATGCAGCCAAATATGCATTAACTGTCGGAAAAGGGATTCCCAAATCACTGAACCAAGAAATAATATCTGGCATATTGTCCAATTTCATTTTTGCAGGATTATAGAATCCATAGGCCAGTATAAGCCTTATAGCCAGCAAGGGCAAACTGTATAAATTGCTTAGAAAGGCTACAAATTTAAAATACAAGATTTTCATAATGTGTGTTTTAGTTGTTTAGTTTAAAACCCAGTATCATGCCCTGGCTTCGTAAATCTTCAAAAAATAAAAGAGCATGTTCCAATAACAATTTATCGTCAGGTATATTAAATACAGCAGAGGCGCCGCTTAGTAATTCTTTTAATAATAATTCTTCCTTATTCAGGCTTTCTACAAAGTAGGCATGCAAGGCGGAGATATTCATAAACTTAACTTTCCCGCTTTCCTGCTCCCTAAATACAAGAACTACATAACTCCCTTTATGTTGAATGGCTTCCTGCACAGGCAAAAGATGCACCGGATAGGTCAGCGCCATTAATTCATACTCAGGATTTAGAACAATTCTATCCTTTTTAAAATTCCCTTCGATACTATATTCAGAAAAAGGAACATCGGGCATAGTGTGTACTTCTATTTCAAGCCACTCAAAGTAAAGAAGTTCATTTAAAAAAGGATATCCTAAGCTGCTTTGAAAATCTTTTTCATTCACATACTCATAAAACTCAAGCGGTAGTTTCCATACCTGGCTCTCCTGGCAGGCATGCTCTTTAAGGAAGGAGTTTATGAGCAGTTCCCATTCGGCTTCCTTTAAAAATTGGTAAGTAATGGGGAAAGCTTGTTCAAAAGTATTATTTATAACCGAATATACCAGTTGGCGATATTCTTTAAGCCTATGCTGTTTAGCGCCGGGGATAGGCTCTATTTCTCCCGTCCGGCAAATTTGGGCCAGCCGGTTTTGTATATCAGCGGTTTCAGGATTTAGCGGCATAAGCAGTTTCCCATTTTTTTGTACATATCTTTTGCAAAGCGACTAGCTCTCCTTGCAACTCTTCCATCTCAGGGAAATTAAAATCTCTTTCTAATAGTACAGGCACAGGGTTTATTCTTTCCACAGCCCAGTCGAAAAGCTCATATACCGGATCAATGATGGCATGGCCATGTGTATCTATAATCAGGTCTTCTGAAACCTTTTCATGGCCGGCCATGTGTATGTAGGCTACCCTGTTTAGTGGTAATTTTTGTATGTACCCTTTGGCGTCGTACTTATGGTTAAAACTGTTTACATACACATTATTTACATCCAGCAACAGGTTGCAATCCGCTTCTTCCAGAATGGATGATACAAATGTATGCTCTTCCATTTCCGCAGCTACAGGCGTATAGTAAGATACATTTTCTATGGCGATTTTGCGTTCCAGAAAATCCTGCACCTCGCGTATGCGTTGCGCTACATGATGTATGGCATCCTCGCGAAAGGGAATAGGAAGCAGGTCGTACAGGTGGGCGTTATTGCATTTGGTATAACTTAAATGTTCAGAATATACCTGCACATTATGTTCATCCAGGAATAGTTTAACTTTTTTAATAAACTCCCAGTCTAAAGGCTCCGGGCTGCCAATAGATAGGGAAAGCCCGTGGCAGGTAACAGGGAAACGCTCTGTAGCTTTACGCAAAACTTTGCCCCAGTAGCCTCCCATGCCTATCCAATTTTCAGGGGCTAATTCTATAAATAAAGGATTAAGTACTACAGAGTTAAGTAATTCTTCGGCAAAATCTCTTCTGAAGCCAATACCAACATTTGCTTTCATAACGAAAAATAAACAATTGAGGGATAATTAAAAAATTAGACGAGATAAAAGATGAGATAATAACTATCCCAGGAAAGATTTACCTGGGATAGTATTAAGCAAAACTATTTAGTGGCTTTTTTCTTATCGCCACATTTGCCTTCTCCACATTTGCCTTCGCCAGATTTTCCTTTGCTATCAGCTTTTTTGTCTCCGCATTTTGCTTCGCCGGTTTTTCCTTTGCTGTCAGCAGCTTTCTTTTTATCGCCACACTCTAGTTCAGCAACTTTTAGAGGAGAAGCACTTACATTTAAAAGTTCGCTTCTAAGTTCTGTGCCAGAACCCAAAGAATTGTAGTTAAATAAGTTTGAGGCTCCGGCAGTGATTGAAGTAAGACCAATAGCGCCAGCAATTAATGAACCTGTTAGGATTGATGTTTTGTTTTTTGAGTTTTTCATAAAAGTTTAAAATTTAATAGTTAAAAGTTAATTTATTGTTTAGACGTACATACGTGATATTCCTTGCAATCAGATTAGTCTTTTTTTTCATTTTGGATAATTCTTTGAATATTCTCCTGAATATCAGCCTTATAATTTTCATCCAATTTAACTTTATCAGCGCTTTTCTTTAGTTTATCAAAAATAAATGAAAGGTATTTAAGCTGTTTTGCAAACTGAGTGCAAGCCTCACAAGTTAATAAATGGATTCTGAGATGCAATCTTTTAAAAAAAGAAAGCTGTTGATATTGAGCCTTTGTAAGCAAATGAGTTGCCTTTTCGCAGCTCATCATAAAGTCCTGGGCAGGCTTCCATATTTGTTTTTTAATGTTCACGCTTCTTTTTTCCAAACCAA
>Ga0302300_1001127_pt1 | contig 15889 bp, 13 predicted proteins | sample III_Palsa_E1_1_FD_198756 | JGI IMG/M metagenome (GOLD analysis project Ga0302300, IMG submission 198756) | Peat permafrost microbial communities from Stordalen Mire near Abisko, Sweden - III_Palsa_E1_1 | ecosystem: Environmental > Terrestrial > Soil > Palsa > Peat permafrost | place: Sweden... | reverse complement strand
TGCTACTATTGATGAATTTTTAAAGGGTTTTTCCGCTACACTGTCGGATAAACAATCAACAATGATTGATCTTTCCATAGACTATCCGCAACCGAAAAAAGGTGAAGCTATATTAAATGCCCTTATGCGGCAGTACCTGTTGTCTAATCTTCAAAATAAGGTCCAAATTGCTGATAGCACAATGGCTTTTATCAATAAAGAGATTGACATTGTATTTAATGGACTAAACGGTACAGAAAAGCAGTTTGAACAATACAAGGAAGAGAATAATATAGCTGATATTTCAGAGCAATCGAAAGCCTTAGTTACAAGTGCAAGTGATTACTATGATAAATTAAATCAACAAACTATTCAGTTAACTGTAATAAATGATTTAGAGAAGTTATTAAATAATCCGAACAATAAAAAGTTATTGCCCAGTGCACTTTTATTAAATACAAATGACCAATCGTTTAGTCAATCAATAGATTCATATAATCAGTTATTAATTGCCAGGGATAAAGCCGGGCTATCCTATACCGATCAGAATCCGGTAATTCAGAATTATAATGTGCAGTTAAATAATGCGCGGGCCAATTTGTTAAGAAATTTGGGCACTTATCGCGATGGTTTAATTACAGCCAGAAATGAGTTGCAAAAGCAAAACGGAACTTTTGCAGGTCAATTAAAACAAATACCGTCTAAACAGAGGATTTATCTCGATTTTCAAAGGCAACAACAATTAAAGCAAGATCTATATTTATTTTTGCTGCAAAAGCGTGAAGAAACCGCTATATCTAAAACCTCAACAATATCAAGTTCTCGTATAATTGATTATGCTAAGAGTGATTTTTCACCCTTTAAACCCAAAAAATCTAGTATCTACTTGATAGGATTGGTAATTGGTATAATTATACCGGGAATATATCTGTTTGTTAAAGAGCTTTTAAATGTAAAAATAAATTCAAAAACTGATATTGATTCCCATACTACGACACCTGTTATAGGTGAAATTAGCCATAATAAAGACAACATTAGTATAGTTGTAACGCAAAATTCAAGATCAGTTATATCTGAACATTTCAGGAGTTTGAGAACAAACCTTCAATATGTTTTAGACCCTTCAAAAGCAAACGTATTACTGTTTACCTCAAGCATGAGTGGTGAGGGTAAATCATTTTTATCGCTAAACTTAGGAAGTGCCTTGGCTTTAACGGGCAAAAAAGTATTATTTATGGAATTGGACCTTCGTAAACCGAAGCTTTCAGAAAATATGGGTTTGGATAATAACAATGGGTTCACCAATTATATTATCTCCAAAGATACAGACTATCAGAAGTTTATTAAACACATGCCTTTTACCGAAAACTGCTATGTGCTTTCATCAGGCCCAATTCCCCCTAACCCATCCGAGTTGTTAATCAGTGAAAAACTGGAAACTCTTATGGCTGATTTAAGAAGAGATTTCGATTATATCATAATTGATTGTGCACCGGTTGGATTAGTTTCGGACGCATTATTATTGGAGAAATTTGCTGATATCACTTTTTATGTATTACGGCAAAATTATACCTACAAGTCGCAATTAAATATTGTTAATGACCTTAAGAACAATAATAAAGTAAAAAATTTGTATCTTTTGGTTAATGATATTAAAGCGCAAGATGGTAATGGCTATGGAGGATACGGTTATGGCTATGGGTATGGGGGATATGTGGATGATGAGAAGAAAAGTAGATTTAGTTGGTTTAAAAAAAAATAATATTTTAGTGCATTTTGCAATAAATTAAAATAGATGAAAAAGGCATTAATAACAGGAATAACAGGGCAGGACGGTGCTTATCTAACTGAGCTTCTTTTATCAAAAGGATATGAAGTACACGGAATTAAAAGAAGAAGTTCCTTATTTAATACTGATAGGATTGATCATTTATACCAGGATCCTCATGAATCTTCAGTTAAACTCATTCTGCATTATGGTGATCTTTCCGACTCTACCAATTTAATCAGGATTATTCAGCATGTACAACCCGATGAAATTTACAATCTGGGGGCCATGTCTCACGTAAAGGTAAGTTTTGATACACCTGAATATACCGCAAATGCTGATGGTATAGGCACATTACGCCTTTTAGAAGCTCTAAGAATATTAGGCCTGGAGAAAAAAACAAGAATTTATCAGGCTTCAACATCTGAATTATATGGATTGGTACAGGCAGTTCCACAGTCTGAAACAACTCCATTTTATCCGCGTTCACCTTATGCTGTTGCTAAACTATATGCATATTGGATAACCGTTAACTATCGCGAAGCTTATGGTATATATGCTTGTAATGGCATTTTATTTAACCATGAAAGCCCATTACGAGGTGAAACTTTTGTAACACGCAAAATTACACGTGCCGCTTCCAAAATAGCAATGGGTTTACAGGAAAAGTTATATTTAGGTAATTTAGATGCACAACGAGACTGGGGCCATGCCAAAGATTACGTAGAAGCCATGTACCTGATATTACAACAGGATGAGCCAGAGGATTATGTAATAGCCACCGGCGTGACAACGCGTGTAAGAGAGTTTGTACGTATGGCATTTGCAGAAACCGGCATTACTATTGAGTTTAAAGGAGCAGGTGTAAATGAAAAAGGATATGTGGTATCATGTACAAATCCCGATTATCAGGTAGCCATTGGTGCCGAGGTTGTAGCAGTTGATCCTAAATATTTTAGGCCTACAGAAGTAGAATTATTAATAGGTGATCCAACTAAATCAAATACTAAATTGGGCTGGAAACCTAAATATAATTTAGCAGGTTTGGTAAATGACATGATGATACACGATTTGGAACACTTTAAAAAGGAGAAATTACTTAAGGATTCCGGGTATGTGATAAAAAATCAGTTTGAGTAATATGAAAATAGGAATTCTAGGCGCGGGTATTTCAGGACTAAGTATAGCCAAACTTTTAAGTAAAAATAACGAAGTTGAGTTATTGGAACGAGCTTCGATACATGGTGGTATTGCCCGAACTACGGAGGTTGAAGGAATAGCGTATCATGTAACCGGCGGGCATTGTTTTAATTCGAAATATCAAGATGTACTTGATTTTGTATTCAATGAGGTTTTACCTAAGGATAAATGGCATAGTGTCCAAAGAAATGCAAATATTAAACTTCATGGTAATGATATTTCATATCCTATTGAATATGCAATCAAACAGATTAGTGAATTTGATACAGATTTGGCAATCAATATCACGACAGATTTTTTAGCAGCTCAGGATGATCTAAATTATTCGAATTTGGAAGATTGGTTTAGGAAGAAATTTGGCAATACCTTAGCTGATACTTATTTTATACCTTACAATACAAAAATCTGGAACAAACCCCCTAATCAAATGAGCCCAGCATGGGTAGAAGGTAAGTTGCCTATTCCTGACAAAAAGTCATTTTTTAAAGGACTTATTAGTAATGAAGTGGATAAAATGCCACATGCCAATTTTTATTATCCTAACACAAATGATCAGAATACATTTATTGATGACCTGGCAAGCGGATTAAACATTAGATACAATTATAATGTTAACAAACTTCATTTTCATGCTGCTAAGGCCCAGTGGATTGTAAATGATGATAAAGATTTTGATCTTATAATATCAACATTACCGCTGAATATTATTCCATCGTTAATAACTGGTGTTAAACAAGAAATTTTAGATGAAGCTAAAAAACTAAAATATAATAAAGTGACAACAATGTTATGGGAAACTTCTGGAACTGAAAGAACTTGGACTTATGTTCCTGAAAGTTATAATTTCTTTCATCGTTACATTCATATAGGGAGTTTTTACGAGCCAAAAAAAAATTTTTCTATTACAGAAGTTGTGGGAGAGAAATCCTTTGAAGAAATGATTGAAAATGGGAAAAAGGACGACTTTCTTTTACGTCCATTAGCCTACCATGTTTCAGATCATGCTTATGTTGTATTTGATGAAAATTATGAAACCGCTACCTCATCAATTAAAAATTATATAGAAAGCATAGGAATGTACACTTTAGGTCGGTTTGGAGAATGGCAATATTATAATATGGATGTTTGTATAAAACAAAGTATTGAGTTGGAAAAACGCCTTAACAAGCTTTATGTGTTTTAATAATGAGTATAAGAAAAAATCTGGTAAGTAATTTTATTCTTACCGCCTCTTCTATACTATTGCCGTTAGTTACCTTTCCATATATAACAAGGATATTATCAAATAGTGGGTTGGGAAAAGTTTTTTTTGTAGATGCATTTACTCAGTATTTCATAATATTTTCGGCAATAGGAATTCCGTACTATGGCATAAGGGAAATTGCTAAAGTTAAGCATAACAAAGAAGCAACTTCAAAGCTTGTCATTGAGTTAGTTACTTTACAGTTTTTTTTGTCTGTAATTTTCGTTGCCATATTTTGGGTCTTACAATATTTTGTAAAAGCACTCCAGACTGATATACCATTAATAAAAATAGGTTGCATTACAATTATAGCTAATTCATTTTTAATCGAATGGTTTTATCAAGGAACTGAAAATTTCACCTTCATTACCATTCGATCATTGGCAATAAAATTTGCAAGTGTTATTTGTATACTCTTACTTGTAAAAACTAGTGAGGATTACAATATTTATTATTTAATACTTGCCCTTTTGGTTTGTTTAAATGCGTTATTAAATTTTATATATTTTTTAAACAAGTATTATTTAAAATCAGGAGTTAAATTAGAGATTAAGAGCCACTTCTATCCTTTACTAATATTATTTAGTATAAATATTTCTGTAAGCATTTATACAGTTTTAGATACTATTATTTTAGGAATATTAACTAACCCACTTAGCGTAAGTTATTATACTGTCCCGCTAAGATTAGTAAAAATGTTTTGGATGGTAGTAGGGGGCATAGGAACCGTTCTTATTCCCCGAATTGCAACTTTATTTGTAAATAAAGATCAAGATGGCATTGTATTGTTAATGAAAAAATCTTTCAGCTTAGTTTTTTTATTAACAATACCATTTTGTTTTTTTTGTTTAACATATGCTCATGAAATTTTATTTATTATATCAGGAAAAAAATATTTAGACGCTGCTAATACACTTAAAATACTATCCATTGTTCCCTTAATAATTGGTGTTTGTAACGTCTTAGGTACACAGTTTTTACTTCCTATAGGAGGCGAAAAGAAAATACTTTATGCAACGATTGCAGGTTTGATCATTAGTTTAACGTTAAATTTTTTATTAATTCCATTCTTGCAACATTTAGGAGCAGCTATTGCGTGTGTATTTGCTGAAATAACTGTTTGTGTTTATATATTAATATCTGCAAAAAAGCATATTTCAATTCAAATTGATAAAAGTCTATTATACCAAATTTTCCTAAGTTTATTTTTAAGTGCTTTAGTAGGGTATATATTGAAAGTTTATCTCCAAAATATTATTTTATTATTAGCGGTGTTTAGCACATATGTATTTGCATTTTTTTTACTTCAGTTTTTCGCATTTAAAAATCAGTTTGTTTTTTCATTGATAAAAATAAAAAAGGTTTAATATGAATAAAGTTGCTCTAATTATTTTATTTAATCATAATTATGAAGCTAATTTAAGCAGGCTAGACGCAATTTATTCAAGCCGGTTTAAAAATATATGGTATGTTATGCCCTTTTACCAAGGACATAGGGATGATGTAATTTCTGTATATGAAAATTCTTACTATTTTCAAGGGTATATTGCTAAAGCGCTTGAACAAATAAAAAATAATAATTTTGAACACTACATTATTATCGGAGATGATTTAATTTTGAATCCTAATATTAATGAAAATAATTATCGTGATTATTTTAAAGTTGATGATGAAACAGCATTTGTACCAGAGCCATTTTTATTAAACGATATAAAAGTGACTAAGCCTAACAGACCTATGGCTCCGTTTTGGCATTGGGCATTAACAGCCTTAAATTTTAACTTAAAACAGCCGGGAATTGAGTGTGCAAATTATTTACCTAATTATGATGAGGCTTTAGCTTTATTAAAAACACATGGTTATGATTTTACGCCAGAATTTCCTATTGGTGCATATAAATACAATCAATTACTTTCCTTTTCTACCGACAAAACAGAATTAGGTTTAAAAACAGATTATTTAAAAAAGTTTGGAACTAAAATTATCAAAAATATTATATATAAAAAAAGTCTTCAATATCCACTTATAGGGTCATATTCAGATTGTGTAGTCATTCCACATAAACATGTTCAACATATAATACAATATTTTGGGATTACCGCCGCAATGCATCTTTTTGTTGAAATTGGATTACCTACATCAATAGCGTTGGCAGTTCCTAAAATTATTTCGGAAAGCGCAATTTCCCATAAAGGATTGACATTTTGGCTGCCATCCGAAGTGGCGGAGTTTGAAGCACGATATGGTAATTCTTTTAAAAAGCTTCAAGAAGAATATCCTTTAAATACTCTATATGTACACCCCGTAAAATTATCGCGCTGGAAATAATAATATGCCAAAATTAAGTGTAATAATGGCTGTTTATAATCAGGAAGATTTTCTGAAAGAGTCAATAGAAAGTATTTTAACCCAAACTTTTGAAGATTTCGAATTTATTATAGTAGATGACGGATCGGTGGACAGTTCAGCAAATATTATTAAAAGTTATTTAGATCCGAGAATAAGGTACATAAAAAATGATGTTAATAAAGGACTGATATTTTCCTTGAACAGAGCGGTAGGTATGGTATCTTCTACGGCAGACTTTATAGCCAGGATGGATAGTGATGATATATCTTTACCATTTCGTTTTGAAAAGCAAGTGGATTTTTTAGATAATAATCCCAATATTGATATTTTGGGAAGTGCTATTAGGTTTTTTGGTAATGAAATACCAATACAAGATATCTATTTTCCTTTAAATAATAATGAAATAGTACCATCCTTCTATTTTATGAATCCAATAGCACACCCAACCATTATGCTTAGAACTAAAACTATATTAAATGAATATAAATATAGTTTGGATTACTATAAATTTGAAGATTATGCTTTATGGGCAAATATGATAGGTAGGGCCAAATTTTTCAATTTAAATGAAGTACTTTTAAAATACAGAAGACATTTTGGCAATGTTACCTCGTCTTATAAATCCAACCCAGAAGCAACACAGAATATATTGTTGAAGATATTAGAAACTGTGACAGTAAATTGTGGTATAGCTTTTTCAAAAACTGAAATAATGAATATTTGTATAATTGCAAATACTTTTATATATAATGAATTGCCATATATAAAGATAGAAGATCTTATATCGTTAGTTAACAATATTTTTTCTCAACATTCAATTCCTGATTTTAATATTAATGTACTGAAAAAACAAGTAGGCCGAAATGCTTTTGCTTATTTGTTAAAACAAAAACGCACAGTTGATTTATGGAAGCTAATAATACATAGCAAAGAAAAAAGACAATATATCGCAGTTGTTATGTCATTAATTAAAAAAGATAAATCCATTTTATTTAATTAAATATGAGCATATTTCAGGATTGGGGGTCTAATAAGCGCAACATTAAAGGGAGACTTATTTTGATCAACTATAGATTTGCCCGGCTCGTTAGGAACTATAAAATCCTTTTATTTTTCTTTTTTTGGTATCTAATTTTATATAAAATAATTACAGAGTGGATCATTTGTGTAGAATTGCCGTGGGGCGCCAAAATAGGGCCAGGATTAGCATTATATCACGGACATGCACTGGTAGTACATCCGGATGTCATTATAGGTAGTAATTGCATATTAAGACAATCAACTACAATTGGAAATAAGCAGGAAAATGGAGGCGGCTATATTAAACAATGTCCTATAATTGGAAACAATGTAGATATTGGATCCAACGTTTGCATTATAGGAGATATAACTATTGGTGACAACGTTAAAATAGGTGCCGGATCTGTAGTTGTTAAAAGTGTCCCTGCTAATTCAGTTGTGGTTGGCAATCCGGGTAAAATAATCAAAACCCTATAATTTTATATAAAGATTGTATAACAAATGTTAAAAATTCTATACGTTTTTGGAGGTGAAAAAGCTTCAGGTGCAGAGATAGTTGTAGAGCGTTTAATGTCTTATAACCAAGATTGTGAATCTCATCTATTTATTTCTCCAGGCTCTTTCGCTCAACAGTTGTTTAATAAATTAAAACCTTATCATATAACTCTCGTTAGTCAGCTCAAAAAGCTAAACAGGACGAAAGTTTCATCAGGTGTCTTTTATGTTAGGGCTATAGCTAATTATTTTATCGTTTCTTTCTTAACTTTTAAGTATGTAATTAAAAACAACATAGATATAGTACACGCGAATACCGTTGTACCAGCATCGTATTTATTGCCAATGGTTATTTTTTGCAAATTATTTCGACTTAAAGTTAAATTTGTGTGGAGTGATCATGATTTAACCTATTATTCAAATTTAGATAATCGTTTATCTTCTTTTTGTGTAAAATACTATGATATTACATTTGTCGTATCAGAAGCTGTTAAGGCTAAATATCAAACAAATGATAAAACAATCGTTCTTTATAATGGCTTAGATTTAGGAGTATTTAAACCAGAGGCAACTAAAAGATTAACTTTAAGACAAGAGCTAAACTTAAATGATGACGATATTGTATTTACTATAGCAGGGGGAATTGCGCCGCGTAAAGGGCAGCTAAGCCTGTGTGAAGGATTCAATACTTTATCAAAAAAATACGATAACGTAAAACTTTTGATAGCAGGTGCAAAAGGGGATGACAACCATAATTACACCAACACTGTTTTAAAGATTGTAAATAATAGTTCAAAAATTTATTATTTGGGTAAATTTGCAGATATGGTAGCTCTGTATAACGCGTCTGATATATTGGTAAACAACAGCAATCTTAAAGGTAGTGAACCGCTGGGCACAACGATATACGAGGCAATGGCTTGTGAAAAATTGGTTGTTGCTACCGATGTGGGTGGGAGCAAAGAAATCATTGATGATGAAATAAATGGCTTTTTATTTAAGCCGGATAGTAAAGACGCTTTAATGGACATGCTTGAAAAAGTCGCTAAAAATTATTACACATTAGGCGACATGAAGATAAATGCAAGAAAAAAGGCTAAAGAAAGATTTGACATTAAACTAATGACCTCCACTTATACAAAATATATTAATTTGTTAATGGGTTTAAATAATAAAAGCTTTGAATAGTTTATTAATATTTATTTCTTTAGCAATATTCGGTAGCGGCTCCTATTTGGTTTGGCCGAGCCGGTATAATGTGATGACCCACCTTACTGTCGGTGCAACATTTATTGCTTCATTTGTACCGTCTATTATTTTATCGATACAAGATAATCATCCGCAACCCATTGTAGATTTATATGTCAGAATAATTTCAATTGGTTGTATGTTTTATGTTATCGGGCTGTTCGCTGGATTTTCTATTAAACCAAGAGTTTCTAAGCTATCATTCAACGTGATGCCAACGGAATTGTATGAAAAACGAATTTTAAGAATTACAAAAAATCTGCTTTATTTTGGTGTAATTGGCTTGGCGTTAAGTTATGTAATTATGGGGTTTGTTCCAATGTTTACTTCCGATCCTATAGCTGCAAAGTTTTTTAGAGGCGCTTACCAGGCACCTTATCTAAGGGCAGCTATTTTATATCGTACCTCTTTTTTTATTCTTTCATCAATAATCACAATTTCTTTTGTAATATGGTATGAGCGGAGACAAAAAGTGTTTTTATATGGTACAATAGCCGCTGTTGGCTTAATGTTTTTGTCACTTTCACGCGGTCCGGCATTTAGTGGGCTATTATTGGCTATCGCCATAATTATGTCGTTTAAAAGCAGGTTTTATTTTAAACTGCTTTTAGCAGGTATAATAGGGTTGTTTTTACTAAGTTCTGTATTTTATTATGCAATTGGAGTGAAAAGTTTTGCAACAGAAAAGGAAAATGGTAATAATACCGATTTTTGGTCAGTTATAGCCGCCAGTGCTCCGGACGAATCTGATCAACTTCAATTTTTAGAGATGTTTCAGCAAAGACCTTTATGGACGTACGGGCAAACCCTTTATGGCGGATTAATTCCCGGCCATTATAAATGGAATCCAAGTGTATATACATTAAACGTAGTGGATCCGAATGTAGATACGAATGATGTTGCATCAGGAGGATTGCGATTACCTGTGGCAATGTGGGGATATGTATCTTTTGAATGGACAGGGGTAATTATATTTTGTTTATTAGCTGGTTTAATTAGGGGTATAATATTGAAATATAGCAAAATATGGATATTATCCCATAATTCACTTTTAATTAGAGCAGTTATAATATTTATAAATATCGCCCTGTTTGAACAATTTGCTGAATTTTATGATTTATCAATATATTATATGCCAGCAGCGGTATTATCTTTATTATTCATGTATCGTTTCCGAACAAAGAAAGCAGTTTCACAAATTTGGAATTATAAGGCTGAAAAATGATATTGATAAATGGTCGTTTTTTAACACAAAGGTTAACGGGGGTTCAACGCTTTGCTTATGAAATTAGTAAACAACTGGTTGCCATAAACAGCGAAATAAGGATCATTTTACCTTTGAGTTTTAAAAATAATCTTACAGCACAAATAAAAAAAGATTTTACAAATAACCTTTTTTTTTGGGGCAAGGGAAGTGGTTTAATTTGGGAGCAGGTATCTTTGACTGCATATTCTAAAAAAAACGTACTTTTATTAAATTTTTGTAATAGCTCACCTATATTATGGTCAAACAAGCTCACTTGTGTACATGATATGTCTTACAAGGCAAACCCACAATGGTTTTCAAAAAAAATGGGGTTGTATTATTCATTTTTAATACCGGCCGTATTAAAAACATCTAAATATATTATTACAGTAAGTAATTTTGCTAAAAATGAAATTATAAAATATGTGCCTTCAATACCAGCCGATAAAATAACGGTGGTATATAATGCATGTAGCGATATATTTAAGAATGAAGGATATTCACCTGTTCCTGAAGACCAAAGTAACAACCTGATATTTGTAGGATCCGTTGAGCCAAGGAAGAATCTAAAGTCTTTATTAAATGCATTTTATAATTTAGAAAATAAAAATATTAGTTTAACTATTGTAGGGGCAAAAAACGCAACAATTTTTAAGGAAGTTAACATAGGCGAGGAAATTGATGCTAGGGTTACCTGGAAAACCAATTGCAGCGATGATGAATTGAAGCAATTATATTTAGAAGCAAAAGCTATTATTAATCCATCATATTATGAAGGGTTTGGTGTTCCGTTAATTGAAGCTGCAAATAACAGTTGTGTATTAGTTTTATCAGATATTGAGGTATTTAAAGAGATTGCAGGTGATAATGCTATATATTTTAATGCCGGAAACATAAAAGAAATTGAAAATGCGATTAAGAAAGTAGTTAACTTGACTAATGAGCAGGTTGTTAATATTACGCAAACTGCATATGAAGATATAACTAAAAGATTCGATTGGAAAAAGTCAGCTTTTAAGATTTATAATTTGGTAGCGGATGAGTACATTTAAAGCAATAAAGGAAGATTTACGATTTTTAAAGGATCGCTTTAGTGTATCGTACCCCGCAGCAATATTATCAAACCGGGGATTTCATGCTTTGTTATTTTATCGCATATCAAACAGCTTGTATAAAAAGCGTATCCCGTTGATCCCACTTGTACTTACGCGCATAACACAGGTTTTTTATGCCATTGATATTGATTATAAAGCAACAGTTGAAGGCGGAATAATCATTATACATGGTGTTGGCATTGTGATTGGGCAAGGGGTTGTTGTAGCAAGTAAAAACATTATTTATCATGGCGTTACATTAGGCCGAAAAAAGCAAATATTGGAGATGACGGCCGACGATGGCTTTCCTAACATACAAAGTAATTGTGTATTAGGGGCCGGAGCCAAACTAATAGGCAACATTACAGTAGGAGCAAATTCTGTTATTGGCCCTAATGTGGTTTTATTGCAAAATGTGCCATTTAATTCTATAGTTAAATGTCCGGATCCAATAATCTCTCAAAAAAATTTAACAATTAAATAAAGTCTTGATAATTTATGTCACAAAATATAAATAGCAGTGTAGCCAAACACAGCTCTACACGTAATAATGTTTTAGATCTTTTTAGAGGTTTGGCAGTAATCCTGGTAATGTTTGCTCACATTTTATTACCAAGTGAATATAATTCTCATCTTTATATTGGTAAGCCTAATTTTTTAGAAAATGTGACGAAATTTTTAAGAACAGGGGGCTGGATAGGTGTTGATTTATTTTTTGTATTGAGCGGGTTTTTAGTGTCAAGTTTATTGTTTTCCGAATATAAAAAGCATGATAACATAAAAGTTAAATTATTTTTAATTAGAAGAGGATTTAAAATTTATCCATCATTCTTTATTTTTTTAGCAGTAGGATTGATATTCGACTATGTCGTTTCTTATATTTCCGGAAAGTATGCAATTGGACATTGGGATGTTAGTCCAATGAACTATGTTTATGAGTCATTATTTGTTATAAATTATGTTGGAGGTTATATTAACCATCCTATTCTTTGGGCACATACATGGTCAATAGATGTTGAAGAACACTTTTATTTGTTAATTGCGTTGTATTTTTACTTTTTAATTAAGTATAAAATGTTAAGTAGGAAAATTTTTATACGCACAATGTTATGCCTATTTATATTTTGCTTTGCTGCGAGATTAATTAATAATATTATTTATCCTCAGTATAATTTTTATAAAGACATAAGTGAAACACATTTACGCATTGATGGTCTTTTTTTTGGTGTTTTTTTATCATATTTTAATCAATTCGAAAAAAATATAATCTTAAAAATACAAAGTAAAAAAATATTAATACTATATTTAGCAATACCTATTTTGCTCATTAATTTTTACTTTTCTCAAGAAAACAATTATTGGATTTCAGTTTACATGTTAGGCATAAATCCTGTTGCATGGGGATTAATTATGGTTTCTTTGCTTAATAGCCAAAATAAATTTTTAAATAAAAGAAATTTGATAACCAAAATTGGTTTAAATTCTTATTCAATTTATTTATGGCACATATTAATAAATTTGTTTCTAATTAAAATACTTCTTCATTTAGGTGTTAAACTATATTTTATAACAAATTGGTATTCATATTTTATACTATATTTTTTAATCTCAATATTTTTGGGAATTTTTCTCACAAAATTGATTGAAGCGCCGTTCCTAAAATTAAGAGATAAATTTTATCCGGCCAGGGGTATTGTTAAAGTGAACTAATTTTTCAATTATTGAGATAACTTAGTTTAAGTTCGATAATCCGAAGAACATGTATAGTAGCTGTAATTGTATTATATATCTTACTAATCCTTAATTAAAAATCTTTTACTTCGTATAGATAACCACAATTCATGAAACAAGCAATTTTAATTACAGCTTATAAAAATTATTCTCATCTTAAAAAGCTAGTTGATTTTTTTGATGACGATTTTTATGTATTTATACATTTAGATAAAAAGAGCAACATAAATGATCCGATTATAGATGAAATTAAAGCAAATAATAACGTAAAATTATTTTCTAATGAATACATCGTAAATTGGGCGAGTTTTAATCACCTTAAAGCTATAATGCTTTTAATATCATCCGCACAAAAATATAAGGAAGTTAAATATTTTCATTTAATTACAGGGCATGATTTTCCCATAAAAACTTGTAATTATTTTCGTGAATTTGTAGAGCAAAATGGTGAAAAGCAGTTTATAGCTCATTTCCCTTTGCCATTTGAAGGATGGACAAATGGGGGATATGAGAGATTTGATTATTATAACTTTCATGACAACTTTAAAGGCACGTCCCGTATAGGAAGGCGGATAATAATGTCAATTGTTTTTTTGCAAAAATTTTTTAAAATAAAACGAAAAATTGACAAAAATTTTCCGGCATTGTGGGGGGGAGGCACATGGTGTAGTTTTAATGATGAATGCGCGTCGTATCTAATTAATTATACTGAAGAGAATAAAGATGTTTATAATAGATTTAAACATACCTATTGTGCTGAAGAAATGTATATTCACACCGTAGTAATGAACTCTCATTTAAAAAATACTGTAGTAAATGATGACATTCGATATATCGACTGGACTTTAAGAAACAACAATAGGCCCGCTAATTTAGACAAAACAGACATAGACTATGTGTTGAAATCTTATAAGCTTTTTGCCAGGAAATTTGAATATCCTATTTCTGAAGGCCTATTAAAAGAAATTATAGACAGATTCAGCTCCAATATTATTTCTTAAAAAATGACATCCTTCAATTATGTCGATAAGAAAAAAGTTTGGCTTTGTCTTTAATGTTTAAAGATTATTTAGGATACCAAGGACCAACACTATACAAATAGCCCATTATTAATTTATCATTACTAAAGTAGAATCTAATTGAAAATAGCAATTGTACAAGACGAGTTAGTGCGTAAAGGAGGAGCGGAACAAGTTGTACTTAGTTTTCATGCTGCTTTTCCTGAAGCTCCAATATACACATTAAGTTATAATTCAAAAGAAACATATTCGGAGTTTAAGAATTGTAACATCAAAACTGCATGGATCGGAAAAATTATAAAATCGGATACAAATTTGAAGCGATTTTTTTTCCCGTTTGGCATTCTAGCGATGAAGCAGTTAAAAGTGACTGGTTACGATGTTGTTTTGCAATCAACTACACATTGTGCTAAATATGTGGAAGTTGATGATAAGGCAATTGTATTAACCTATTGCCACACTCCTTTTAGATTAGCCTGGAATCCTAATTCTTACGGATTTATTTTAAATGCCAAGACATTTTCGAAGAGGCTGCTAACTAGTTTAATTAATTATTTAAAATTTTTTGATAAAAAGAGTGCCCAACGAACTGATTGGTTTATCACTAATGCAGCAGAAGTTGTTGATCGGATAAAACTGGCCTACCAACCTAAAAACAATATAGAAATTATAAGCCCTCCTGTAAAATGTAAAAGTTTTTATGTTTGCGAATCTGCAAAGGAATATTTTTTAATTGTTAGCCGTTTCGAGCCATATAAAATGGTAGACTTAGTAATAAAGGCATTTAATGGAATGCCTACTAAAAAACTATTAATTATTGGCAAAGGATCTATGGAAAGTGAATTAAAAGCCCTCGCTAATAGCAATATACAATTTAAGAGTAACTTAAATACAGTAGAACTCTCCAAAGCCTATGCTGAGTCCAAGGCTTTGATTTTTCCCCAGCATGAAGATTATGGTATTACACCATTAGAAGCCAACGCATCTGGAAGACCAGTAATTGCTTATGGTTTTGGTGGTATAAGAGATACGATGATACCTTTTGAAAGTCATGATAAAAATTCAACAGCATTGTTTTTTTATAATCAAACGGTAGACAGCATAACTGATGCTATTAATAAGTTTGAAAGTATTTCATTTGATCCGGTTTTTATAAGAGAGCATGCAGAAAAGTTTGATGAAAAAATATTTATAAAAAAAATACAAGATTTTGTACATACTAAATATAGTCAACATAGAACTTTATAATATATGGATAAAAACTCAAAAATATACATAGCCGGCCACAAAGGCATGGTCGGTTCAGCCATAAAAAGAAAGTTGGAGCAAGAAGGATTTACTAATTTTTTAACCCGCAACTCATCAGAACTGGACTTACGTGACCAGCAGCAGGTAGCTGATTTCTTCGCGCAGGAAAAACCTGATTATGTTTTTTTAGCAGCAGCAAAAGTTGGTGGTATTATTGCCAATAATACCTATCGTGCTGATTTTTTGTAC
>Ga0302300_1001119_pt1 | contig 15971 bp, 16 predicted proteins | sample III_Palsa_E1_1_FD_198756 | JGI IMG/M metagenome (GOLD analysis project Ga0302300, IMG submission 198756) | Peat permafrost microbial communities from Stordalen Mire near Abisko, Sweden - III_Palsa_E1_1 | ecosystem: Environmental > Terrestrial > Soil > Palsa > Peat permafrost | place: Sweden... | reverse complement strand
TTTTTTGTGTTCTTCGGCTTTTCCGTGCGAAAAATTAAGGCGGCAAACGTTTACGCCGGCCCTTATCATGGCTAACAATACATCTTTTGGAGCCGATGCGGGGCCCATTGTGGCAACTATTTTGGTACGGTTATAGTTCAATTTCATAATTATCAGTTTAATATGGCTTATAAGCCCCTATAATAGTGTAATAACAACACTTTTCAAATCCGCCGCTAAAATAGAAGATTTTCACGTGATTTTATTTTTTTTGGGTCAATCTTTACTGCGGCTACAATTTCGGCTATTTTATTGAGTCCCGATAGCAGGCCATCAAGGTCTTGCTCATCTATATAATTTTTTATCAGCAAAAAATAATCCGTTTTACGCATCTCGGGTACCAGGTAACCGTCCGAGCCTTTATTGGCAATAAAGTAAAAATCAGTGTCGCTGGCCTCCCATTGGCAGGTGTATAAAGAAAAATAAACCGGTTGCGGACCCTGGTTAATATCAACGGCCAAATCGGTAGTTTTAATGAAATTCAAGTTCAAATATTTGTTAATGAGGTAACAAATACGATAATCTTTTAATGATGTTGTAACCGCTATCAGTACAAAATCAAGATCGATCTCAAACTTTAATATTTTTCTGTTCAAAATCATTACATTTGCGCCGGTAAAAATACAAATTGAAACCTTTCCATTTAAAGTTTTGTTATATCTCAACCGAAAAAGTTTTAGATTTGTTATTTGACAGAATTTATTTTTCTTTGCACAGAATTTATTAATCATTAAACTATAAGACTATGTCTGATATCGCTTCAAGAGTAAAAGCTATAATCGTAGAAAAACTGGGTGTTGACGAAAACGAAGTAACACCTGAAGCTAGCTTCACCAATGATCTTGGTGCTGATTCTCTGGATACCGTGGAGCTAATCATGGAATTTGAAAAAGAATTTAACGTGGCTATTCCTGACGATCAGGCGGAAACTATTGGCACTGTAGGCCAGGCTGTTGCTTACCTTGAAAAAAACGTTAAATAAACTCCCTAATTTAAATTAATGGAGTTTAAAAGAGTTGTAGTAACCGGGCTTGGGGCACTTACCCCGATTGGCAACAGCGTTCCTGAATATTGGGACGGGTTGATCAACGGGGTGAGTGGCGCAGCCATGATTAAGAGTTTTGATACCACTAAATTCAAAACCAAATTCGCGTGTGAAGTTAAAGGCTTTAATGCGGATGCCTTTTTGGGCCGTAAAGACGCCCGCAAGCTCGACCCTTTTGTACATTACGCTTTATATTCAACCGAAGAGGCTGTAAAAGATGCTGAACTTGATTTCAGCAAGCTTGATACCAACCGCATAGGTGTTATATGGGGATCGGGCATTGGTGGTTTAAAAACATTTTTAGATGAGGTAGCCAGCTTCGCAAGGGGCGATGGCACACCGCATATAAACCCATTTTTCATCCCCAGGATGATTGCCGATATAGCGCCGGGCCATATATCTATAAAATATGGTTTACGCGGGCCAAACTTTACTACGGTTTCGGCATGCGCTTCATCAAACAATTCGCTTATTGATGCTTTTACATACTTGCGTTTGGGCAGGGCAAATATGTTTGTAACCGGTGGTTCCGAAGCTATTATTAATGAAGCCGGCATCGGCGGTTTTAACGCTATGCATGCGCTATCTACCCGTAATGACGACCCGGCTACGGCATCCCGTCCTTTCGATTTGGACCGCGACGGCTTTGTGGCTGGCGAAGGTGCAGGTACCATTATTTTAGAAGAGCTTGAACATGCTAAAGCACGTGGCGCGAAAATTTATGCCGAAATGATTGGCGGAGGCATGAGTGCCGATGCTTACCACATGACGGCCCCGCACCCCGATGGTTTAGGCGCTGCCCTGGTAATGAGGGAAGCCTTAAGGGATGCAGGCATAACCGCTGCTGATATTGACTATGTAAACGTACACGGCACATCAACACCTATTGGCGATCCGCAGGAGATTAAAGCTATAATGGATGTTTTTGGTGATCATGCTTATAATATCAACATTAGCTCAACAAAATCAATGACCGGCCACTTATTAGGTGCAGCGGGTGCTATTGAGGCTATTGCTACCATACTAGCGATTAAAAATGGCATTATACCGCCAACTATTAATCACTTTACCGACGATCCGGCTTTTGATCCGAAAATCAATTTTACATTTAATACCGCTCAAAAAAGGGAAGTAAGGATAGCGCAAAGCAACGGGTTTGGATTTGGCGGGCATAATGCTTCTGTGATTTTTAAAAAATTTGAAGATTAAAAGTATTAAATGCCTATAAGTCGTTTCTACAAGCTTTATTTATCGCCTAACAGAAAATACGTTAAAGTTTTAAAAAATTTGCTCGGCTTTGTTCCGGGCAATTTGTCGTTATATAAGTTGGCATTCCGCCATAAGTCTGTAGCCCAAAACATACGCAAAGGCGTTAAAAACAGTAACGAGCGCCTGGAGTTTTTAGGCGATGCCGTACTGGGCAGCGTTGTTGCCGAAGTGCTTTTTAAGCTATACCCCTACGAAGACGAAGGCTTTTTAACCGAACTGCGCTCAAAAATTGTGAGCCGTGTAAACCTTAACCAGCTTGCCCGTAAACTGGGTTTTGATAAACTAATTGAATTTGATACCCGTGCCCTTAATTCTCAAAGGCAGGGCTCATTACTGGGCGATGCTTTCGAGGCCCTGATAGGTGCCGTTTACCTGGACAAGGGTTATGATTTTACCCGCAATTTTTTGGTAAACCACATCATCAAATCGCATATTGATATCCATAAACTGGAACAAACCGAAACCAACTTCAAAAGCAAGTTAATTGAATGGTGCCAGCGGCACAGCAAAGATATCAGCTTTGATTTGATAGATAATTTGGAAGGCGAAAACACCAAACTATTTACCGTGCAAGCCAGTGTTGATGGTGATGTTGTTGGTATGGGAAAAGAATTCAGCAAGAAAAACGCTGAAAAGCTTGCCGCCGAAAAGGCCTGTGAAACGCTGGGAATCTAACTACTCGGTAATTTTAATAGCCGGGTTTATCTCCTTCAACTCGTTTATAAACAAATCTGCATCCTTAGGCGATATATAAATATCATCCCAGCGGTTATATTTTATAGTAATCCCTTTTAAGGATAAGGCCGGTTTTACACCAGAGTAACTACTCTTGTTTTTAACCACTTCGGTTATGGTATTGATGGGTATCTCTCCCTTTATCAGCGCACACTTGTACAACAGTTTGCCATCATTAATAACGTAATAGGTATCAAACCACGTCCAAATAAAATACGATACTACAATTAAAAGTATTACCGTTGCCGGGTAAACATGATTGATAAAGCTGAATACAGCAAAAAGTAGCAAAAAAATAATTATGATGATAAAAAGGTATCCTTTTGCTGAATAATATCTCATATGCTTATTAGGTAACCAAATATATGATATACAGCCTGGTTTATATTAGTTTATCGCTTTAATATGGTTTTTTTTCAAGTTCTGCCGGACCAAGGTTTTGTTCAGGCACGCCATCAGGGTGCTGTTTATAATATTCCAGGTGATGCTTAATGTGGCTTATCAACTCGTAATCATTCCATTGCTTAATGTCATCGTACGATGGCGTGTACTGCTGCATAAATTTCACCACCTCGCTATCAGGCAAAGCGGTAACCCTTTTAACCAGCCGTGCATTGTACCGGCTATCTACCTGCGAGGCCTCCATCTCATTTTTCGAAAATTTTATAAAGCGGCGCTCATCCTTCGCGTCCTTGCTAAACATTTCATAAAGTCCGTCCAATGGCGAACCGCCAAAAGGGCTAAACAACATCAGCGGCGGCTTGCCATCAAAATACAAACCCTTGCTGCGGTACGTATTAACCACGTCATTCAATTCCTGCTTTTCACTTTCGGCCTTAATAGTAACCTGCGATAGTTCAATTACGGGCTGCATGTACACAATCAGGTCGTGAGGATCAGTTACTGCGATTTTTTGCGGGGTAAAATCCTTTTTGGTAAACAACAGCGTATCGCCTTTATTGGCTTTTATTACAAAACCGCCAAGCTCGTCAGTCATCATCAAAACATTAGTTTTAAGATCGGTGATAATAGCCTGGGATACCCTTTCGGAGGTGCTTTTTTTAAAAAGCACACCGTGTATGGTAAATGTTTGCTGCGCGAATAACAAACAAGGCAGGCAACAAAAGCTGATTACAAAAACAAATAGCCTGACTTTAAACAAATTCATCCCTTTTATTAACGCTGTAAACTTATTAATACTATACGGATTTATGTGTAAAAAAGTGTTAAAGGCATCTTTCCTCCCCCTGATATCAGGGGGAGTTGTCGACTGCAAGGAGACGGAGGAGGTAAAACCGCCGGCAGGTAAGCCACCCAACCCAATAATCATGTTAATCTTTCAATCCTTTAATCATGGTTCAGACACCCCTCCATATTACCCGCACCAAATTGTTATTAATTATTTAACATTAAAAACTTTCAATTGCTGCAAATTCTGTTTACGTTTGAATTTTTTGTTGATGTAGCTTCTATAAATTTTTTATAGTACCCATGCTACGTGTAGACAGTACAAAACCTTGCAAGCTTATTTACTCCATTGCCCGGCATGAGTACCTGTCGTTCGTTATTGAGCCGCACGTGGTGCAGCTTAACCCCAATGGCGAATTTTCCTTAACCCACCAGCGACTTTTCTCAAACACCGCCAAAGAGTTTGGTAGTTGTATTGACGAAACAGATTTAAAGCTGGTTAAAATACTGGAAGAAATTGAGCAGGGCAACCTCATTAAAAAGTTTTATAAAAAACCGATACGCCCTTTCGAGTTTTTCACCAAAATATTTAACGAGCAGCTGTTTGAAACCATACGCCCAAAAATGGAAAAGCGCATGGCCGAGGCTTTAACTATGCTGGGCGATAAACCCATTTACCTAATGAGCAAGGAGGGCTACCCCGCCGAGCGTAAGCTTCAAATAGCCGATGAGCCGGCATCGGTGCTGTTTCATTTCCGGCGGAACGAGGAGGAGATACGCTACTTCCCTACCATAAAATACCAGGGCATGCGTATTGAGTTTATGTTTAAAAATGCCGAAATTATTTGCAACCACCCCGCCTGGATGTTGCTTGAAGACACCCTGTATTATTTTGATAAGGAAATTGAAGGCAAAAAGCTGTTCCCATTTTTAAATAAACGTTATATCGCCATACCCCGCTCGTCGGAGCAATCATATTTCGAGAAATTTGTTGCCCCGCTGATAGAAAAACACAACGTTTACGCCGAAGGCTTTACTATTAACACCGAAAAGCATGATGCCACGCCTGTTTTAAAACCTATTTACATTGAAGGCGGCACTTCGCAATTACAGTTGCATTTTAAATATTCGGGTTATATATTCCCTTATGGCGATGGCCGGCACGTTTCGGTACGCATGGAGCGCGATGGCGATAATTACATTTTCCACCGCATAAAACGCTCCTTAACCTGGGAAAAAAATAAGTTGCAGCAGTTAGAGGCAATGGGCTTAAAAACTGTGTCGTCATTATTTCAAAACCTGGAGGTGGATAGCAACGATGAAGAAACCGACCAATCGTTCTCCGTATTTGAATGGCTGAGCAGTCATCACGACGAATTAGCCGAAGAGGGCTTCGAAATTGAACAGCCAGAAGGCCAGAAGCGCTATGTTTTTGGCAATACCAAAATAGATTTGGAGGTTAAGGAGAATAACGATTGGTTTGATATTTACGCCGTGGTTTATTTCGGGCATTTCCGTATACCATTTATCCAGCTAAAAAACCATATCCTTAACCATAAAAAGGAGTTTACGCTGCCATCCGGCGAGATAGCTATCATTCCCGAAAAATGGTTCTCGCAATACGGCAACCTGCTGCATTTCAGCGAGGGCGGCGACCAGCTAAAACTGCGCCGCCACCACATAGGCCTGGTAAATAACCTGGCCGAAAGCGAACTGGCCGATATTACCATGAGCCGTAAGCTGCAAAAGCTAACCGATTTTGAGGCGCTGGAGGAAGTTGCCCTGCCGCAGCATTTTAAAGGCAACCTGCGCCCTTACCAAAAAGCCGGCTATAACTGGTTCCATTTTTTGCAGCAATACCACTTTGGCGGCTGCCTTGCCGATGATATGGGCCTGGGTAAAACCATACAAGCCCTCGCCTTATTGCAAAAACGCAAGGAAGATAATGAGGCCATAAACAGCACCGGTACTTCGCTGCTGATTATGCCAACTTCGCTCATTTATAACTGGCTTAACGAAGCTAAAAAATTCACCCCCAAATTGCGACTGATGGTGCATACCGGCACTTTAAGGTATAAATCGCCCGAGGTTTTTAGCAATTATGATGTTATTATTACCACCTATGGTATCAGCCGCATTGATATCGATTTGCTTAAATCCTTTTATTTCGATTACGTTATTTTGGATGAGAGCCAGAACATCAAAAACCCATCGTCAAAATCGTACCAGTGTGTAAGGCAGCTTAAATCGCGCTTTAAACTGATATTGAGCGGTACGCCGGTAGAAAATTCGGTTAACGATTTATGGACGCAAATGTCGTTCATTAACCCCGGCCTGTTGGGCATACAGCAGTATTTCCAAAATGAGTTTGTTACGCCTATTGAGAAAAAGAAGGACGAAGACAAAGCACGTCGCCTACAGGCATTAATAAAACCCTTTGTTTTGCGCCGTACCAAGGAGCAGGTAGCCACTGAACTGCCGCCAAAAACCGAAAGCTTGTTTTATTGCCAGATGAGCGATGAGCAGGCATCGGTATATGAAAAAGTAAAATCAGAATACCGTAATGAATTACTGAAAAGCCTTGAAGATGGCACCTATGCCAAAACACAGATACAGGTTTTACAGGGCTTGATAAAATTACGCCAGATTGCCAACCACCCGGCCATGATCGATGCCGATTACGAGGGTGATTCGGGTAAATTTGAAAACGTGGTACATACCCTCGCCAACGTGCTTGATGGTGGCCACAAAGTGCTCATATTCTCGCAATTTGTAAAGCAGCTTACCATTTACCGCAATTATTTTGATGAGCAGGATATTGCATATGCCTATCTTGATGGCAGCACCCAAAACCGCGGCGATGTGGTAAAGCGTTTCCAGGAAGATACAAAAACCAAGGTATTTTTAATATCTATAAAAGCCGGCGGTGTTGGCTTAAATTTAACCGAGGCCGACTATGTTTTTATCCTCGACCCATGGTGGAACCCGGCGGTAGAGCAGCAGGCCATTGACCGTACGCACCGCATTGGGCAAACTAAAAATGTATTTATCTATAAATTTATTACCAAGGATACCGTTGAAGAAAAAATACTGGCCTTGCAGCAGCGCAAATTAAGCGTTGCCCGCGCGCTAATCACTACCGAAGAAAGCTTTATAAAATCGCTTTCGGCTGATGATATAAAAGAGATATTGCGCTGATAATTTTTACCACCTAAACGGCTTTTGCCGGTGTGAAAAAATCCGGATTTACGGGCTAAACGCGTTTTGCCGGTGTGAAAATTTTACGATTTACGGGCTAAACAGCTTTAGCTGGTGTGAAATTTTGCCGATTTACGGGCTAAACTCGTTTTGCTCGGATAGCTAAATGTTTGTTTATTAGTTATTTAGGTAAAATATCCTGATTTTGGGGCTAAAAATCATCAGAAATCAAAAGAAATTTAAGCGGATATAAATTATTGTAAATGCCCCGGGTATAAAAGTATACTGCTAATTTACGAAATTTAACGCTTAAATTAAAATCCTGAACATTGATTTTAAGACAGCCATACTCATTAATCTTAGCATTCATTAAAAACAATCTGCACATTTGCACCTACACATTAAATACCTATTCGCTGTAACAAACAGGTATAGCAGGCAGTCATAGTACAAGTTTAAAATATCCATGGCAGTAAAAACATCCTTAAAGGAAAACATTTCAATTGCTTTAACTTCAATCCGCGGTAACAGGCTGCGCACGGCATTAACAGCGCTTATTATTGCCATAGGTATTATGGCGCTGGTAGGTATTTTAACCGCTATTGAGGGTATTAAACAAAATACCAATAAGGCCTTTGCCGGGCTGGGGGCAAATTCATTCACCATAGAAAACCAGGGTGCCGATCTTAATTTCGGGCCGGGCGGTATTGACAAAATAGACCCGGCGATAACCTACGATCAGGCCGCCCGTTTTACAAGTGCCTTTAAAATGCCCGCGCTGGTATCCATAAATCTTAGCGTTTCGGGTACAGCCATTGTTAAATACAAAAATCATAAAACCAACCCAAACATATCAGTAACCGGCACAAATGATAATTACCTGCTAACAAGCGGCTATAAATTGGCATTCGGGCGTAATTTTTCATCAACCGAGCTGGAGCATGCAGAGAATGTGGTTATTGTTGGCGATGAAATAAAAACCCAACTCTTTAAAAACGAAGACCCGATAAACAAGCATATATATATTGGTAATAACGATTTCAGGGTAATTGGCATATTTGCCCATAAAGGTTCCAGTCTGGGGCTTGGCGGAGATAAGTTTTGCATAATACCCGTTTTAAAGGCAAGACAAATAGATAGTACGGCAAATGCTTCGTATGCTATATCAATTATGGCTACCAATGGCCAGCAGCTTAATGCAACAGTTGATGAAGCAACCTCACTGTTTAGGAACATGCGCGATCTGTCCGTTAAACAACCCAATAATTTCGAGATAAACCGCAGCGATTCAATTCAGCATCAGTTAGATGACCAGATGGCCTACCTTACTATTGGTGGTTTATCCATTGGCATTATTACCCTTATAGGTGCAGCCATAGGGTTAATGAATATTATGCTGGTATCTGTTACCGAACGTACCCGGGAAATTGGCTTACGCAAAGCCATAGGTGCAACACCGGCAATTATACGCAAGCAGTTTTTAATTGAAGCTATTGTTATATGCCTTATTGGCGGCGCGGCGGGCATACTGCTTGGCATTGCTGCCGGAAACCTGATGGTAATACTTATAAAAGGCAGTTTTGTTATGCCATGGGCATGGATAACTATAGCCATAATAGTATGTACCGGTATAGGCCTTATATCAGGCTTTTATCCTGCAAAAAAAGCATCAAAGCTCGATCCGGTTGAAGCGCTGAGGTACGAATAAGAGGTTTATTGAGTGATTTATTGAATTAATGATTTATTGATTTTAGCTGCATTTATAAATTAATAAATCAACGTGTTTAGTGATTAAAAGATTTTTTTAATGAAAATCATGTCATTTCGACGAGCAGGTAGGGATTGAGCGTTGCGCGAGGAGAAAACTTTTACGCCGTGCAGGGTTTGAAAAGTTTTCTCCTCACCCCCGCCTACACAGCCCCGGCTGGTTCGTCGAAATGACATTATTTTTAATTCTTTATTAAATCGCTAAACACAATAAATAAATCAATAAATAAATTAACCCCACCCTCCTCAATCAATAAATCAATAATTCAATAAATCAATAATTAATCCCACCCTCCTCAATCAATAAATCACTAATTCAATAAATCAATAATTAATCCCACCCCTCCTCAATCAATAAATCACTAATTCAATAAATCAATAATTACTTCAGCATTATATTCTTCAGCGGATAATTAAAAAGTACCTTTTCTATATAGATAGTGTGCAGGGCATCTTCCAACGCGCCGGCATGCCTTAGGTGGTGCATATCGCTGCCTATAAAATCTACCAGTTCGTTATCTATCAGCATTTCGGCCCGCTCCTTAACATCTTTACCGTAATAACCCGTTAATGAGATAGTATTGAGCTGGAAATCGCAACCCCATTGATGCAGCATTTTATATTGCTCAAGGTCCATATACGGGTATCGTTCGGGATGGGCCAGTATAGGGCGGTAGCCCAAATCCTTCATTTTTTGTATAACAGGCACATAATTAGGCGGCAGGCTGATAAATGAAAATTCAAAAAGCGCGTAATTATCGCCCATAGTCATTAGTGCCTTATTATTTACGCGTTCTTCAAAGGTCTCATCAAAATAATGCTCGGCAGCGGCTTCAATATCAATATTAATATCCTGCTTTTTTAATTCGGCCTTCAGCAATTCAAGCGCGTCGCCTATAGTTTCGGGCGTGTTTTTATAGTAATCGGCCATAATGTGTGGCGTGGCGATAATTTTTTTTATGCCCAAATCCATCATCCGCCTTACCAGCGCTATTGACTCCTCGATATTTTGCGCGCCATCGTCAATTCCGGGCAGTACATGCGAATGCATATCCACCACAATCGAATCATAATTATAAGCAATATCTTTTTTAAACTGTTTTTTCTTTAAAAACCCAAACATCTGTTATGTATTATTATTTTAACCAGGCTATAAGGGGTTTTTAGCCAAATATTTTTCCCATTCCCAGGCCGATGACATCATTTCATCAATACCCAGTTCTGCTTGCCAATGTAGCTTTTGGGCCGATTTTGTTACATCGCCCCAAACTTGTTCAACATCGCCACTCCGGCGGGGACCAATTTCGTAATTTAATTTTATATCTGTCGATCTTTCAAACGCATTAATAACTTCCAGTACCGAACTGCCTTTGCCGGTACCTATGTTAAAAACATCATAGCCATTAACAATATTTTGCTCCATTAGTTTTAACGCAGCAACATGGGCTTTGGCCAAATCAACAACATGTATATAATCGCGCACGCAACTGCCATCGGGCGTGTTATAATCATCACCAAATACCGTTATTTTTTGGCGTTTGCCGATAGCGGTTTGTGTAATAAAAGGTACCAGGTTTTGCGGTACGCCAATAGGCAATTCGCCTATCAGTGCCGATTCATGCGCGCCCACCGGGTTAAAATAACGTAAGGATATTACCTGGTAATTACTGCCAGCCGCAACCATATCCTTTAGCATTTCCTCAGCAATTTGCTTGGTATTGCCATAGGGCGATTGTGCAGGTTGTATAGGCGCGTTTTCTGTTACCGGCAAATGCTCGGGCTGCCCGTAAACCGTACAGCTTGATGAAAAAACGAAGTTTACAGGCTTATCCTTAAACGCATCGAGTACGTTCAACATCGAATAAAAATTATTGCGGTAATACTTCATGGGCTGCGCCACCGATTCGCCCACCGCTTTATAAGCTGCAAAATGTATAATACCTTGTATATCGGGTTCGGTTTCCGCCAGTTTTTTTACCGCGTGTTCATCACATAAATCAAGCTTATGAAAAACCGGTTTAAAACCAATAATTTTTGTAAGCTGATCCAGTATTTTAGGGTGCGAATTGGATAAATTATCAACAATTACGGGTTCATAGCCGGCATTAACCAGTTCGACAACTGTATGCGAGCCAATAAAACCCAGCCCGCCGGTTACTAATATCTTCGGCATTATTTGTTTGCTTAACTCTTGTTGTAATAAGTAAAATCTTTATGTTGGATTTCTTTTTCGGGCAGCGATTTAAAGTATTCTAAAGTAATTTTCAACCCTTCGCTGCGCGATATCTTAGGCTCCCAGCCCAATATGGCCTTCGCTTTTGTAATATCCGGGCGGCGTTGTTTAGGGTCGTCGGTCGGTAGTGGCAAGCTTATTAATTTTTGATTAGTGCCTGTTAGTTTGATGATTTCTTCGCCAAACTCCCTTATAGTAATTTCATCGGGGTTACCAATGTTCATAGGTTGGGCATAATCGCTATGCAGCAGCCTGTATATGCCTTCAACCAAATCATCAACATAACAAAACGAGCGCGTTTGTGATCCATCGCCAAACATAGTTAGAGGCTCGCCCCTTAAGGCCTGGCCAATAAAAGCCGGCAATACGCGGCCATCATTAAGGCGCATGCGCGGCCCATAAGTATTAAATATCCTAATTATGCGTGTTTCCAGGCCATGAAAAGTATGGTAAGCCATGGTAATAGCTTCCTGGAAACGCTTTGCCTCGTCATAAACCCCTCTTGGGCCAACGGGGTTTACATTGCCCCAATATTCCTCGGGTTGCGGGTTAACGCTCGGGTCGCCATAAACTTCGGATGTAGAAGCGATAAGCATCCTTGCTTTTTTATTCCTGGCCAAACCCAGCAAATTATGCGTACCCAGCGAGCCAACTTTTAAGGTTTGTATAGGTATTTTCAGGTAATCAATAGGGCTTGCAGGCGATGCAAAATGGAGTATATAATGCAAATCACCGGGCACATACACAAACGTGGAAACATCATGGTTATAAAACTCAAAATTTTCCAGTTTAAATAAATGTTCAATATTGCGCAAATCGCCGGTTATCAGGTTATCCATGCCAATAACATGGTAATCTTCCTTAATAAACCTATCGCACAAGTGCGAGCCTAAAAAGCCCGCCGCGCCGGTTATTAGTATTGTTTTACGTGCTGCCATTATGCTGTTATTACTTTTCTGCCGATGCTGTTATAATAAAACCCGCATTCCTTCATTCTTTCCAAATCGTACAAATTACGGCCGTCAAAAATTACCGGTGCTTTAAGTTTTTCTTTAATCAGGTCAAAATCCGGCGTACGGAAAACCGGCCACTCAGTTACTATCAACAGCGCGTCGGCATCGTCAAGGGCTTCATAACGGTTAGCAGCATAGTTAATTTTATCGCCCAGCAATCGTTTAACATTCGGCATGCCTTCGGGATCAAAAGCGGTAACTGTGGCACCTGCCTTTAACAATTCGTCAATAATATATAATGCCGGGGCCTCGCGTATATCATCCGTTTCCGGTTTAAACGATAAGCCCCAGAGCGCAAACTTTTTGCCTTTTAAACCATCCTTATAATAAACCTTCATCTTTTCAACCAGCACCGTTTTCTGTATTTCGTTAACGCCCATTACGGCATTAAGTATCTTAAAATCGTACTTGTTTTCTTCGGCCGATTTTGCCAGCGCCTGCACATCCTTAGGGAAACAGCTGCCGCCATAACCTATGCCCGAAAACAAAAAGCGCTTGCCAATGCGGTCATCAGCACCTATGCCACGCCTAACCATATCCACATCGGCACCTACCATTTCGCATAAATTGGCAACCTCGTTCATAAACGATATTTTGGTAGCCAAAAACGAATTGGCGGCGTATTTTGTAAGTTCGGATGAACGCTCGTCCATAAAAATAACCGGGTTTCCCTGGCGCACATAAGGCGCGTATAATTCGCCCATTAATTTGCGCGCACGTTCATCCATGGTACCAACAACCACCCTATCGGGTTTCATAAAATCATCCACGGCTACACCTTCGCGCAAAAATTCGGGGTTTGATACCACCGCGAATTCCACATCAGTATTATCCTTTAAAACTTTGGTTACCTTATCTGCCGTACCCACCGGCACGGTAGATTTGGTTACAATAACCTTATATTCTGTTATCAGTTTGGCAATATCCTTAGCGGCGCCCAAAACATAGCTCAAATCGGCTGAACCATCTCCGCCCGGGGGCGTTGGCAATGCCAGGAAAATAATTTTAGCATCAACAATTGCATCGGCAAGGCTTGTAGTAAAACTTAGCCTGCTTTCGGATATATTACGGTTAAATAGTATCTCGAGGCCGGGTTCATATATTGGCAATTGCCCTGCCTGCATCATTTTTACTTTCTCTTCATTTATATCTACACAAGTTACCTGGTTACCTGTTTCTGCTAAACAGGTGCCTGTTACCAGGCCCACATACCCGGTTCCCACTACGGCTATTTTCATTAATATAATTTTGTTTTTTTAAGGTGATAGTTTACCGGGTTATTATTTCTAATTAATAGGTTGATGGTAAATAACCCCGGTATATTCATAAATATATATTGTAATTTTTGTTATTACTTTTACCTGCGAAGATAATCATTCAAATTTAATGCTATTAATCTATAATATTAGTTTACGGTTATATTTTTGTGCTGTTTACATAGCTTCGTTTTTCAGCAAAAAGGCCCAATTATGGCTAAATGGGCGAAAAAATGTCGTTTATGAAAAGCTTGAAAAAAGTATTTGGTTCCACTTTGCCTCGCTGGGTGAGTTTGAACAGGGGCGGCCCGTTTTGGAGCATTTTAGGGAAAAATATCCCCAACTAAAAATTGTGGTTACTTTTTTCTCGCCTTCGGGGTACGAGATACGAAAGAACACCCCGCTTGCCGATGCCGTTTATTACCTGCCGCTTGATACTGCTGCCAATGCGCGCAAATTTATCAACGCCATAAACCCCCAGATAGCTATTTTTACCAAATATGAGTACTGGTACCATTTTTTTAACGAGTTGAATAAACGGGATGTACCGCTGTATGTAATATCTGCTATTTTCAGGCCGGGGCAGGTGTTTTTTAAATGGTATGGCGGCCTCCACCGCAAGATGCTGGGCTTTGTAAAAACCTTTTTTGTGCAGGATGAACAGTCGGAACAACTGTTGCAAAGCCTCGGGATAAATAACGCAGTTATCAGCGGAGATACCCGGTTTGACAGGGTATGGGCCAACGCGCAGCACCCAAAGGATTTACCATTGATTGCTGAATTTATAGGCGATCATAAAGTGTTTATTGCCGGCAGCACCTGGCCCGAAGACGAAACCCTGCTGGCAACCCTGGTAAATGATTACGCCGACTGGAAATTCATCTTCGCCCCCCATGAAATAAGCGATGAAAAGATTGATAAGCTAATCAGTCTGCTGCCATTTAACTCCGTAATAAAATACTCACAGCTCACAACACAAAATCCGCCAACTTATCATCAATCGCTCATTATCGATAACATCGGCATGCTGTCATCCCTATATCAATATGGCGATATAGCCTATATTGGCGGCGGTTTTGGCGCGGGCATACACAACACGCTGGAGGCCGCCGCTTTTGGCCTGCCGGTCATTTTCGGCCCCAATTACAGCAAGTTTAAAGAGGCGAATGATTTGATAGCCCTGCAAGGCGGGTTCAGCATCAGCAATGAGCCCGAGCTTAAAAGCACCCTGGCTTTTTTAATCGAAGACATAGAGCGCTACCAGGCCTTACGTCAAAAAATAAAGGATTACGTGCAGCAAAATACCGGCGCAACAGAAACTATTGTGAGGGCTATAGATTTTAAGGCATGATATACCCCAAAAATAATCCCGTTATCTTTTGGTTTTTTAACCGCTATGTGCAGTGGATTGTAGGCAACCAATTTCATGAGCTGGTTTATGACGATATACAGGTTGATAAAAACAAATCCGTATTGCTTATCGCCAACCATTTCAGCTTTTGGGACGCGCTTATTTTGTTTTGCATTAACCAGCGCATGCTGAAAAAGAAGTTCCATGTGATGATTTTGGAAGATACCGCCAAAAAGGAGGGGTTTTTAAAATACGCCGGTGCGTTTTCGGTTGATAAAAGTTCGCGCGGCATGTTGCAGTCGCTGGATTATGCCGCCCAATTACTTAGCGACCCGCAAAACCTGGTGCTGATGTTCCCGCAAGGCAAGCTTTACCCAAACTTTGTGGATGAGGTACATTTCGAAAAAGGCGTACAGCGGATTATTGATAAAGCGGCAGGTAATTTCCAGTTAGTATTTGCCGCGGCCTTTACCCAATACTATCAGCATAAAAAACAAACCGCTACCGTGTATTTAAAACCCATAAACCAAAGCTTTGCCGGTAAAAACATTGCCGGTTTACAAAGCGCCTACCGGCAATATTATACGGCCTCAAAACTGCTGCAAACCCAAATTGTTATAGTATAGTGATAACCGCCATATACATAACCCTGTTTTTTATCATACTGCGTTTTACGGTAACGCTTTTCAATTTTATATCAAACCCAAAACTGCCGCATGTTAAAAAATATTACGATCACCTGGTATCTATTTTAATACCCGTGCGCGATGAGGAAGACAATATTTTAACCCTGCTAAACTCCATAAAAGCGCAGGATTACCAAAACTACGAGGTGCTTATTCTGGATGATAACTCAACCGATAACACTTACCAAATC
>Ga0302300_1001116_pt1 | contig 15985 bp, 16 predicted proteins | sample III_Palsa_E1_1_FD_198756 | JGI IMG/M metagenome (GOLD analysis project Ga0302300, IMG submission 198756) | Peat permafrost microbial communities from Stordalen Mire near Abisko, Sweden - III_Palsa_E1_1 | ecosystem: Environmental > Terrestrial > Soil > Palsa > Peat permafrost | place: Sweden... | reverse complement strand
ATACCCGTGAAGCGCAATACCATTTTAGGAAGAGAAATAAGCGTAAGCAATGGGATGACCTATTTTGAAGCCCTTGACAAGACTATACACCGAGCGCCAACCAGAGACATTAAACATAGATAAGATATAACAATGGGAAATTTTTATAAGTACGCCAGCAAGCTCATCAACATCGAGCAAGGCTATTCAGACAGGGCAAGCGATAAAGGAGGCCCCACCAAGTATGGCATTACCCTTGCCACCTGGCAGGAGTATGGCTACGACAAGAACGGGGACGGCAAGATCGACGCAGAGGATGTGAAACTGATTACCGTTTCGGAGGCTACCGCCATCGCCAAGAGAGCCTATTGGGACGTGTTGAAAGGAGACGAGATCAAGAACCAGTCCATAGCGGAATTTCTGGTGGACTGGGGCTACAACTCAGGGACGGGAACGGCGGCGGGCCACGTTCAGAAAATCTTAGGCATAGAGCCTACGGGCCATGTAGGAGAAGTAACGGTGAAAGCCATCAACTCCGACAACCAGCAGAAACTATTTAACGAGCTGAAGACAGACAGGCTGAAGTTTGTGGAAGAGATAGCGGCGCATAACCCCTCCCAGGAAGTGAACGAGCATGGCTGGGAAAACAGGGTTGACAGCTTTTTTTTTCAGGAAGAAGAAAGCCAACCCTCCTGATAGCGGGGGCGGGGCTGGCCGCTTTAGGGCTGGCGCTGACCGCCTACTATTACAGGGAGGACATTACACGAATCGTAACCAACAAACGCAATGCTTTCAAAGTTAAAAGCAATATTAAAAAGCAAAGGCTTCTTACTCTTCACAAGGCCGTATGAGCTGAACATCGTAGGGCTGAGGGCAAAGGATACCAAGCCCAACACCTTTCAGGACGAGATACACGTCTTTTATAAAGAAACGGCAAGCAAGTGGAACTACCATATTTATAAGGCCACCACCGACCCCGGAACCTTCTGGCTGAGAAACCCCGCCGCTCCGCAGGGAACGGCGATACTGATGGAAGGGCAGTACAAGAATTGCTATGGCTTAGGAATCCACCACGGCGAATATTTAGCCTTGGTGCAGGTGCGCCCTATTACTGTTTACAGGGACTACGACCGCACGGAGATGATACAACTAAAGGATGCTACAAAACAAACAGGACTATTCGGCATCAACATCCACCACGCCAAAAGCAAAGGGACGACTAAATACATAGACAACTATTCGGCGGGCTGCCAGGTCTTCGCCAACGCCGAGGACTTCGCGGAGTTCATACAGCTCTGCGAGAAGCATAAGAGCCTTTACGGAAATGAGTTTACCTATACGTTAATAGATTTCAGGGCAGTTAGAAGAGTTACTATTAGACGTATCGCTATGGTAGCTTCTTTTATTACAGCAATTATAGTCGGAATAGTTTTTAAAGAAAAATCAACTTATGAACGTTCCGCAACCACCATTTAATACTACCGTTGACCTGCTGCTGTACTTAATCTTACAGAAGCTTAAAAACAACCTGCAAGGCATGAGCATACCCGCTATACCATTCCATACCGCTACCGAAAGACTCCTGTACGAGATACTTCAGAAGATTAATTCAGGCAACAACATTCAGGCCGCTTATAATAATACCCTGTTTGTTTCCTCTTCCTATGGGAACGATTGGAGCGCTCAAAAGAACAATATATTACAGCCTTATTATACCATAGGGGCCGCCATAGAAAATTTTATGCCCGGCGACCTCATCCACGTCATGGAAGGAGTGTATGACGAAGGGAACATTAACGGAGTATTGAACTACTGGTTTGATTATGGCGCGGTAGTATCTTTTGCCGGGGGGTGGGGAGAAGCCATTTTTCAGCCTATGTATGGAAGTTGCACGGTACGGGGATACGGAAACTTTATCTGTACGGGCGACGCTAACGCTATTTTCCCCGGAGAATGGTTCGGCTCCAATTTTGACCTGGAATGTGAAAGCATAGAAACTTATGGGAACGGGGTAGGTTGCATGATTTATCAAAACAATAATTTTGACCAGACGCTCAATACGCCGATACGAATAAAAGCAAGACGTATCTATTCGCAGAATTGTTCTCCCGTTATGTTTCTTTACGAGGCTAACGCCATCATAGAAGCAGAAGAAATTGTTTGCGATTCTACTTATTATCCATGCTTCTATAATTCAGGTTCTTCTGTAGGACTTATTAAAAATGCAAAGATAGTATCCAATAATACCATGCCTATACAGATAGACGGCTACGATGGAACCCTAACATTGGACAATGTAACTATTTACGCCAATAATGTTTATGCCTATGCGGGTTTATGGATCAGTAATCAGTTGCTGAACCTGTACCTGAAGAATACAGAATTTATTTGCGTTAATACTTCTACGCCCTGCCTTCGCACCAATAGCATTGTAAACATTTACCTGGACGATAATACACGGAGCAATACAGACACCGCCAGAAATCCGGGACTATTTGTCTATCAGAATAAAGATAGAAAAATACATCTTCCAGAAATCTTTACTGAAGTAGATATTACAGGGCAAACCACTTTAGACCTGGGCAACCTTCAGAACCAGACCTACATTCGGGTGGTTTCTTCCAACGCCGCCGAAACGCTTCATTCCATTACAAACGCCCCCCAGCATCACAGTTTCGTAATTATACCGCAGAATAACCTTATCCTTACCATAACCTCTGCCAATGCTAATTTAGCGGGGTGGAGCGATATAGTAACCGACAGGTCGTCTATTATACTTCAGGGCCTGAACGGGGACTGGATAGAATTTTACAGTGGCTTTTCAAGCCAGGGCAGTCAACTCATAAACTTTAAAAACTATATAACAGGACAAGGATAATATGGCAGATCAACCCAAACCCAATACCCCTATTGTGCAGGTTAAACCCGCAAGCCCCATACAGGACAATTATTATGCGAATCTGTATGTATTGAGCAACGCAAAGGCAATGGCAATAGCGGCGGCGGTTTCGCCAACGCCATTAGACGCTTCGATCAGTTTTACGGCGGTGCAATACTATGGCTTTACCTTAAACGGGAATATCTCTGTTTATACGGGCGCAAAAGCAGACACCTTTCAGGCAACGCTTATTATGACCGCAGATCAGAGCGATGCAACGGCAAGCCTTATGCTGAATGGTAAGGCGATAGCAGACCTTACGAGCTTTGCGCTGAATCCTAACGATACTTTGCAGATAATGATTAGCTCAAGCAAGGCAGAACAGGTAGTAGTACAAAGCCTGAAGCTTTTAATCAGCAAAAAAATAATTATAACAGTTCAAACAAACTAAAAAGGAGGAAATCATGGCAAAGAAAAAAAATTGCAGGCCAAGTTTTAAAGTGAGCCACGCAGGGCATTTATTATCCACAAGGCCAAGTTCTAAAGCAGGTAAAATCCTTTCCAAAGACGGAAAGAAAGAAAAGAAGGAACGTAGGAAAAGAGGCTGCATGGATGGAACAGGAAAATTCCAGTTGACGGCGAAGCAGAAAAAGAATTTGCCCATCGCCTTACAGAAAGCTATACTGGCGCACCACAGAAAGAAAGAGAACTAAGAGCGATCGTGTAAAGCAGTTATGGCGGATAGAAAATATACTAAAAGAACAAAAGCCCCGGAAAGAATTCCTGAGATTAAAATACAGTACAGCGATACAGGGAAGGACTTCTCCGGGAAGATCACAGAGGCGGAACAAGTGGCTGATTTTATCAGGAGCCTGTTTGCCGATAATACTATTGAAGTACAGGAACAATTTATCGTGCTGTACCTGAACAGGGTGAACAAGATCAAGGGCTACTATAGGCACACGGTGGGAGGGATTTCCAACACTATCTTAGACCGCAGGCTGGTTCTTTCCATCGCCCTGAAGACCCTGAGCGTTGGCGTCATCATCGCCCATAATCATCCTTCGGGCGAGGCCAAGCCCAGCGAGGCGGACAAGGCCGTTACAAAAGCCTTGTATAAGGCGGCGGAGCAGATGGATATAAAACTATTGGATCATGTCATTATCACGAAAGACAGCTATTATTCATTTCAGGAAAACGGATTATTGGGAACAGAACTAAAATCAATGCAAGGTATGAGAAACAAAGCAGAAGAATCAGGAATGAGCGCTAACAAAGTGGAACGGTATTCGGAAGATGTAAAAATCATCAGGAGGTTCAAGGGCCTTATAGGAAAAGAAAAAACAGCGAGGCAGGTATTAATTACCTATAAATACATTCAGAAAGCCATACAGGAAAAAGCGGTACGAAAAGCGTCCCCGCTTGCCCCTTTACTACAGCAGATCAACAACAAAATGCTTCACCTCTGCCGGGAGATGGTCAAGAAGAAACTAACAACCGTTATTATCAAGGTAGATAGTAGTTTTCAGAAGCAGTTGAACGAGACGGCGGAGGATTATGAAATCTATCCTTCCATTAAATTTCTACGGCAATACATCAACATGCAGGGAGAGGTTCCTACGGTGCAACGGGTGAACAATCTAATAAAACAAATGCAAAATGCTGCAAAGGCAGGAAAGATCAGCAAAGAAGACCCCTATGTAGAAGAGTTAAATATGGTCTATAAGGCGCTTAATAATTTTGCAGCAGGGAAATCAAAATCCATTGCATTGGTGCAGTCGGAACTGAACGGTATCGCAAAAAAGTGCGGCTGTCCCTGTTCTAAAGAAGTAGGGGCTATCTACAAGACCGGCGGCAAAGAGGTGCGGAGGTGTAAAAAAAAGACCTATTCGGATGCGAGAAAAGGCGCTTGTTCTTACAACGGGGGACTGGCGGGAGCTATGACCGCTGAAGAATTAATGAAAGTGCAGTTTGACGTTTTGCCATTTAAAGGAACGTATGGAGAACTATTTGGACAGCCGGAAAAGAATTTCTCCATGATGCTTCATGGAGAGCCGGGAGGAGGGAAGAGCACCTTTCTTTTAAAATTCGTGAAATACCTTACCACGCTTGGCAATGTGCTTTATATAAGTTCAGAGGAGTACGGTTCTACTACCTTGAATAATAAGATAGGCTTGTATTTAACACCGCTTCCAAGGAACATCATATTCACTGGCGATATAGACGATGTGGATGCCCACCCTGAACTTGCCGATTTTATTATTTTGGATTCTATTAACGATATGGGGATGAATTTGAAGGACTTTAAGGAATTGAAAGAACAATACCCGGACAAGGCGTTCATCCTAGTGTTACAACATACCAAGAGCGGACAGTTCAAAGGCGGGAAGGAATGGGAGCATGAGGCCCAGATCGCCGCAGAGGTGGAGGACGGAGTGATTACTGTTTATAAAAACAGGTATGGAGTAAAGGGAAGTTGGAATTTCTTTGATGAAAGTCCGGTGAAAGATGGAAAAAGATGATAGTAACTTGAAAAAAGACGCGCGTGAGACGACAAAAGATGAACGTGAGACGCACGTAACTTAAAATAAGACAATAAAAGATGAACAGCTACTTAAAATAATACAACGATTTTTTAAAGAAAAACGAATAAGAAACGAAAATTATGGAAAAGAAACCGTTTAAAGATACCAATTTCGGGAAATTACTGGAACAAAAGCTGCCTGAAGCGGCTCAAATAGTAGGAGAGATACTTCCCGATACGGGAGCGCTGGGAATAGTAAAGAACCTCATTCAAAAAGCTCCCTCATTAACTACTGTTGATAAAACAGCGCTATTGGAACAGGCGAGGCAGTTTGAAGAAAATGAAATGAACGCTTACCTGAAAGATGGGGAAGATGCCAGAGATATGCAGAAAGTAGCTCTCTCACAAACAGATTTATTCTCTAAACGGTTTGTCTATTATTTTGCAGCAACCTTTATGTTGTTGACATTCGCTTATTTATTTACTGTTTCCTTTTATGTTGTGCCAGAAGAAAACCGAATGACGGTTAACACCGCTACCCCTCTTTTACTTTCGGCAGGATTTGGGACGGTAATGGGATTCTTTTTTGGAAGTTCCAAGTGTAGCAGGGAAAAGGATGAGGCTATAATGTCAGTTCTGAAAGGGATAGGGAAGATGTAAATTGAGAATTAGTCCACCATACTCTTATTACTTCATTAGGGTCAAACCCTAAAAATGACCCCAAAGGGCTATTGACAATCTGGTTTATTTTGTTAAAGAGATAAATAATTTATTTTCAGAGTTTTGAATCTTATATTTTTTTGAGAATATTTGGATAAGCCATGCAGTTATAATTAATTCATTACAGATTAAAAGACAGGTGCAAGCCATAATAGAAAGAATCAAGAATAATATTAATAATCAAAAAGGATTGTGAAAGCTTTAATAATTCTCAATATCAGAAAATATTTGATGTTCTTAAAAAGCGATACAGCGCAGCCAAGTAATTTAGACAATTTGAAAAATGGAAATCACTATGTTCCTTTTATTCATATTTTTCAAATTTATATCAAAACCGCGCAACTATTAAAAAAATGGTTTATAAATTTTTGGGCTATATTTGTAAGGAAATATGCAGAAAAATAAACCAGTATATATTGATTTGTTTGCCGGGTGTGGCGGCCTTTCTTTAGGATTGCATAATGCAGGCTGGAAAGGGTTATTTGCCATTGAAAAAAGTCCAGATGCTTTCAAAACTCTAAAACATAATCTTATTGATAATAAAAACCACTTCAATTGGCCTTCCTGGTTACCTGAAGAAAATATTGAAATCGAGAAGGCTCTAAAACTTTATAAAACCTATTTTGAAACACTAAAAAATAAAGTTGACCTTATTGCAGGCGGGCCTCCTTGTCAAGGCTTCTCTATGGCAGGTAGAAGAAATGAAAATGACCAACGCAATAATTTAGTTAAGTCATATATCAAATTTATTAAAATAATAAAGCCTAAGCTTTTGTTCTTTGAGAATGTAAAAGGTTTTACACTTGAGTTTAAAAAGAACAAAGAGAAAGGAAAGGAATATTCTACATATGTTGAAAATGCACTGAATCGTGCAGGATACTTTGTAAAAGGGAGACTAGTAAATTTTGGTGAATACGGTATTCCTCAAAAACGGACACGATTTATCCTTGTTGGCATTAGAAAAGATATTGCCAATTCTTCAAAGGCATTAGCGGAAGAATTTTTTAAGAAGATTGAAGAAAATCGATATTCATTTCTTTCAGAAAAAAATCTAACAGTTGATACTAATATTGAGGATGCTATTTCTGATCTTTTAAAAGAAAACGGATTAAAAGAATCGCCAGATACTAAGAGCTTCCAAGCAGGAATTTATTCTAAATCAAAAAGCTCTTATCAAACGTTAATGCGTTTAGGGATAAAAGATATAATTGCGGATAGTCATCGTTTCCCAAAGCATAGGGCTGATATTATCGAAAAATTCGATGTGATTTTGAAAACATGTAGAAAAAATAAAGATATTGATTACGAGACAAGGGAACGATTTAATATTAAAAAACACACAATTATTCCTCTTGATAGAAACGCTAAAAGCCCTACTATAACTACTCTTCCTGATGATTATATTCACTATTCTGAACCAAGAATATTAACAGTTAGAGAGTATGCAAGAATACAATCATTTCCCGATTGGTATCAGTTTCAAGGAAAATATACAACTGGAGGAAAATTTAGAACACAAGAAGTTCCTAGATATTCACAAATAGGAAATGCAATCCCCCCCCTTTTTGGTGAACAAAGTGGATTAGTTTTAAAACAATTATTAGACTAATGGCAAAAGTTCATTTTCGCACGAATGCACTCTTAAAAAGTATTATTGGCAAAGACTTGATTACCGATGATAATATTGCTGTTTTAGAACTTGTTAAGAATTCATTTGATGCAGGTTCAAATTCAGTTGAAATCATTTTTAAAAATATTCTTAAAAACGACGATCCAGAAAAAAAAAAACAACCTTCAGAAGATTCATCAACCCTGATTATTAAGGATAAGGGGATTGGAATGTCTGAATATGATGTAACTGAAAAATGGCTAAACATAGCCTATTCTGAAAAAAAGGAGAAAAGGGAAGAATTTGGAAGAGTGATGGCCGGGAACAAAGGTGTAGGTAGATTCTCTTGTGATCGTTTGGGAAGATTCCTTACATTATACTCCAGAAAAAAAGATAGTCCCTATATTAAACTTTTTATTGACTGGGCAGTGTTTGAAAAAGAGGGCCAAATCGATTTTAATATTCAAGACGTTGATTTTGAAATTGAAAATATACCTCAAAAGGACTTTAAACGATTAACTGGTTATAGTGAATTTGATACTGGTACTATTTTAGAAATTAGCGATTTAAGGGAATATTGGCATTCAGCAAAAATTCTAAGCCTTAAGAGACAACTTGAAAGATTAATTAATCCTAATCAAGCCTTCAGAAAAAACACATTTAGCGTACAAATAAAAGCTTTAGAATTTATCCAGCACGATAAAGAACAGGAAGAATATAACAAGATCAATGGTGAGGTAAAGAATAAAATTTTTGAAAAACTTGATTTTAGGACATCAAGTATTCAGGCGTCAATAGACGAGAAAGGCGAATTCATCACTACTACGCTACAAGACAGGGGAAATGAAATTTTTTTACTCAAAGAAAAAAATACCTTCACCCAACTTCGTGATATAAATATTGCAATTTACTATTTAAACACTTATTCAAAGGCCTATTTTACTAAACAAACAGGTATAAAGTCAATTGATTTTGGTTCAATATTTTTATTTATAAATGGCTTTAGGATTCCGCCTTATGGGGATATTGGTGACGACTGGCTTGGCATGGAGATACGCAAAGGTCAAGGCTATAATAGATTTTTAGGTACAAGAGAGGTTGTTGGCAGGATTGAAATTAATGATAACAATGAAAAATTTAAAATAATATCTAATAGGTCTGGGATAGTAAATAATGTTGCATTCGAACAGTTAACAAAATCAAGCAGTCCATTTGGTTTTTACTTTAAAACATTTAGGAGGCTTGAAAGGTTTGTAGTAGAAGGAATAAATTGGGATAGTGTCCCTGAGAAAATTGTTGACTATCAAATTAACGATAGCAAATGGGACGAGTCTAAAGAAAAATATAATGAAGATTCACTAACTAGGAATAAAAGAGTTCTTTCTGTAATAAACAATATTATTGATGCAAAAAATGATGAGATAGTAGATCTTACAATTAATGAGGAATTTGTCAAAGAAATAATAAATGAACAAACTGAAAGAGCAAAAACTGAACTTGAGAATATAGTAAAAACAATAGCTGAAAAATCAAAAGAACTTAGCCCAGATGTTCTTGCTGACGTATTAAATAAATTAACTCAAAACTCTAATGAGTTAAGTACATTCTCTACTATTATTTCAGATTATTCAGATACTTCAAAAAAAGAAATTCGGGGATTAAACTTGATTCAAGATTCCTTACAATCAAAATATAATGAACTATTAAATAAAAAAGAAATACTTGAGAAAAAGCTGAAAGAAGAAGAAGAAGCACGTGAAAAAGCAGAGGCAGAGAGAAAAAGAATTGAGCAAGAATTAGAACTTGAGAAAGAGAAAAACACATATCTAAGGACTTCTTCCAGAAGTTTAAGCGAAGATGCGAAGGGTCTGGTACATAATATCAAAATAACTTCGAAAAATATAAGCACTAGCGTAGATAATCTTTATGATAAGATTTTAAATGGGAAAGCCAAAGAAGGCGACATCCTTAAGTCTCTTAGTAATATTAAATTTCAAGCAGAGAAGGCTTTGAAAATTAGTAAGATTATTACACGTTCTAATTTCAATACAGAAAGAAATGAACAGGTAGTCGATATTGTTAAATATATAGGTCAATATATTGAAATTTATTCCAGCATTTATGAAGAATCAGAAATGGAATTTAAAATTGTCAATAATAAAAACGCAATGTTAACAAAGAAAGTTAGCATACTGGATATATCAATAATCTTAGATGATCTTATTTCAAATTCAGCTAAAGCCGCAGCAAAAAACATTTTAATTGAAATGAGCAATCCCAGTAAAGATTCATTAAAAATATTATTTTCCGATGATGGTAAAGGAGTACAAAAAAGATTTCTTGATGACCCATCTCAAATATTCGAGTTAGGTGTAACTACAACAGATGGTTCTGGCATTGGATTAAACTCTGTAAAAACTGCTTTAAAGTCAATGAAAGGAAGCATCCAGTTTATGGGAAACGGAAAAAAACTAAAGGGGGCTTGTTTTGAAATAATAATAGATTAACATGTTAAAAAAATGTATAATTATAGATAATGAAGACCAAGTCGAAATTATTGAAAAATTAATTCGTGATGGTAAAGCTAAAGGTATAGAAATTGAATGTATTCAGTTTAATGTTGGAAGCACTTTCCTAACAGAAGTATTAACTGATAGTAAAATTAATATACCGAAAGTAGTTGCTGAATTTAAAAATAAATTCAAAGGTCAAACTTTTCATCTCGCCGCTTTTGATTGGGATTTAAGCGATGAAACAATTGATGGATTAGAATTAATGAGGCAATTAGAACATCACAAAATTCTTAGAAATACACCTAAGCTTCTTTATTCTGGGTTGCTTGAAGAAAAATTGTCATCTAAAATTGATGAGTATAAGACTAATAAAATAACTAAAGCAGACTTATTAAATAGAATCAAGACCTTAATAAATGCAGATATTAAAGGGTTTTTTGAAAGGGAAAACTATGATGGTGCTATTATTCGCACTCTTGAAGAAACAGAAGAGACATTAGATTTAATAATAGAAGAGGAATTGGGTAAGTTTCCAGATTTAATATTTTCTAATAAATTTACAAGTGATAGTTTTAGCGGGAAAACCTTTGCAGAAATAGTAACAATAATAGAAAATCATGACGGTTTAAGGAATGATTTTAAAAAGGAAATTATTCAACAAGTTATTTCATATTTAACTGAAAATATTTGAAATGCCGGATAAGCCTATTTTAATAATACATCCTAATGATAGAACTACTAACTTTTTATCTAAAATTAAAAGTCATTTAATTAAAACTTTCGATAATCAAATACATCATTTTAATATTTATCCAAATGATGAATCCCATGACCAGTGTTTAGAAAGAATTTCTAAACACCCGGAGAATGGTTTAATAATCTTTCTTGGACATGGACGAAGTGATAAACTTTATGGCAGTAGAGGAAATTTGTACCATAACTTAAATTTCGTCAGTCATGAAGCAATACAAGAAGAACCTGACTCTTATTATAATAATGATGATTTTATTAATAGTGAAAATGCAGATATTTTTTTAGGAAAAAATGTTTTTTGTCTCGCCTGCAACTCAAATGATAAGATAGCAAAATTTTCAATTGAAAAAGGTGCCAAAGCTTTTCTTGGGTTTGGGGACATTCCAACAAGTATAGAAGAATTTAAAGATAATGGGATTGTAAATGTAAGTGGGGATATGGTTAGAATGATGAAAACTGAACTAAATTATATTATTAAAAAAAGCTTAGAACATGGCATTTCAAACCACCATACATTTGAGCAGCTTCATAATTTGATTCGATTTGTAACTAACCAAAGAATTACAGATATTTTAGTGACAAGAAAAGACGTCAGAGAGCGTCATGTTTTGACAGACTATTTATACTATTTAAAAAAGAACATTGTTATAAGAGGTGACAAAAAAATTAAATTATATACCTCCTTTAATGCTTAATACTATCTCTTATATTATCCTCATTAATTAAAATTAAAATTCATATTTATTATAGTCCCAAAATTTACTCTATGCGCTCCGTAATTTTACTCTCATTCATCACTATGCTTTCTATTTCGTCTTTTGCCCAAAAGGATGATGGTAGAACTATAAACAATTATTAAAAAAACATAAATATCAAAAGCCGGCTTTATGAAACTTCAGAAATTAATCATTAAAAACTTTAGAGGCCTAAAAGGTGATAAAAATGTGATCGATTTTTCTAAGTCAAACATCATTTTTTTAATAGGCCAGAATAATACAGGTAAATCTTCCTTCTTAAGAGCGTATGAATTCTTTGTAAATGCTAGGCAGATAGCTGCCATATCAGATTTTTATAATTATGATTTAGGTATTCCAATTGAAATTGAAGGTTTCTTTTTAAAGGAAGAAGGTGATAATGAAGATGCAGAATTAGCAGGTAAAGGAAAGCAGGCAGAACCAGACTGGGTTAATAAATGGGTTGATGGAGATAGCATTGTTAAAATAAAAAAAAGATGGGCAAAAAAGGATGATGCAGGCGAAAAATTCACCTTTTCCCCAGAACAGAACGAATGGGTGAAAGATGGATTTGGAGGATTGCCAACTTTATTCCAAAAATATTCGCCAACTCCAATTTGTATTAGTGCAATGGAAACGGAGGCAAGCTTAGAAGAAAAAGTTAATAAGCTTATTCAAGATGAAATGTTAAAGAAATTACGTGATGATTACCCTGATGATTTTACCACTTTAGTTAATGGTGTAAAAGATCTACAGAGAAAAATATTAGGTTCAGATATTGTAGCTAGTTATAACGTCGATATTAACGAACATTTTAAAAAAGTATTTACGGACTTAACTCTTAAAATTGATCCTAAGAATGATGAAAATATTAAGCTAGAAGATGCTTTTAAAAAAAATCACTCAGTTAATGTAAAAAAAGATGGGATTGATAGAGATGAGGTTTTTACTCAGCTTGGACATGGAGTAATAAGACAGGCTTTATATAACTTTATCTCATTTCTTAAAAAGACCAAGGGTGGGGATAAAAAGCAATATTTAATCCTATTTGAAGAACCAGAACTTTTTTTGCATCCTGAAGTAACTTTCCGATTAAGAAAAAGCTTATATGAACTAGCTGAAAATAGTCCCTTTCAAATTTTATGTGCTACACATTCTCCTTTAATGATTGATATTTCTAAACCTCATTCATCACTAGTAAGAGTTGTTAAGAATGCAGACGAAACGACAGAAGCATATCAAGTAGGTGATGATGTGTTCAGAGGGAATGAAGAGAAAAAACAGCGAATTCAAATGATTAATCGTTTCAATCCCCACGTCTGTGAATCATTTTATGCTAGAAAGGTTATTATAGTTGAAGGAGATACTGAAGCAATTGTATTTAGAGATTTAATTAATCGCTTTTTTAATCAATATGAAATATATGTCCTAAATGCAGGTTCTAAAAATAATATTCCATTTTTTCAGGAGATATTTACTGCTTTTCATATTGAGCATTGTGTAATTCACGATAGCGATACAAGGGTAAATGAAAATGGTAATAACAATAGTGCATGGACTTTAAATACTTCTATTTGGGAAAAAATAGTAATGGCTAATACAAAAAAAAATGGATTAGCAAGAAGATATGTACATACTACAAATTTTGAAACTGCACATGGTATAGAAATAGCTGGTAAAGAAAAACCAATTAAAGCGTATGAGTATGTTGTTGCCTTGGCTCAGGATTCTGATGTGCCGTGTTTAAATTATTTAAAGGATTTATTAACCAATAAAGAAATCCTTCATGACTCAATATATATTGAAGCTTTGCTATAATACTTGAAGTAAGTAGGTCGGCCAAAAATATTTTACTTGGTATTACTATTTTCTTGATTATTAGAGATCTTTTTTCTCATGGAATCGCCTTTTAATTCAAGTCGATGAGACTGGTGGACAATCCTATCAAGTATTGCATCTGCTACAGTTTGCTCACCTATTATTTCATACCATTTGTTTACTGGCACTTGTGAAATTACAATAGTTGAATTTTTGCCGTGTCTGTCCTCAATAATTTCCATAAGCATTGCACGACCATGAGCATCTAAAGGCTGTAGTCCAAAATCATCTAGAATTAAAAGATTTTGTCTTTCTATTTTGGCTATTTCCCTAGTATAAGACCCATCCGCCTTTGTCATCTTAAGTTTAGACATGAGTTTATTGGAATTATAATAAAGAACTTTAAAGCCGAAACTACACGCTTGATGGCCAATTGCAGAGGCTATATAACTCTTTCCTGTACCTGTACTTCCGGTTATTAATATGTTTTCAGAATTATTTATAAAGGTACATTCTCCAAATCTCATAATCTGATTTTTATCAACATTACGTTCAGCGCGAAAATCAAATTGTTCAATTGAAGCTTTGTATCTGAACTTAGCATTTTTAAGCTGTCGTTCGATACCCCTATTCCTTCTATCGTCCCACTCTGAGTCGATCAAATTAGAGATCATTTCATCAGTTGTAAAATTTTCCGTTTTGCCTGATTCAATATTTGTTTTAAATGCTCTTAACATGCCAAAGAGTTTCATCTTTCGCATTTTCTCTAAAGTATTTGTATTCATTATCGTTATTTTAATTATGAATGATTATTGATTTTATTTATAGTAATCTTTGCCCCGGATATTATCATGTTGAGGCATTTTTAATTGTTCATTTTCATAACCCTCTTGTTTTTCCAATCCATTCTCTAGTATCTTTTTTACAGTTCTATAATTGCTTGGTCAGCATGTTGTTTCTTACTTAGTATTTTTGAAATATAGCTTCTAACATCCTTATGTATTTCTTCCGCCTGTCTTAATAAACGTTCAGGCGTTAATTCGTTTAAAAAACGGTGTGTGGCCGGTAAATGCTCTTTATCAGTAGTATATTTATAAGGGCTTTGAATACGCTTATGCAAAGCAATTCGTTCATAATTATAAAATATTTCCACATTATACCTGGTATACATTAGTTTGACTCTCTTACCAATGTATTGATGAGGTACGCTATAAAAATGTTTGTCAGTGCTTAAAGAAACATGGCCATTCCTAAGGGCAGTAGAATATTGCTGTTTCTTGAATTCATACCGCAGTTCGGGGAGTAATATTAATGTAGTACGCTCCATTTCTTCAAATAATTGTCTTCTAGTACGGTCTTTCCCAGTGATAACTTGGTTATTATGCTCTTCCAGCGTAAGACCAATGGCTTTATTCAAATCTTCAATTGAGAAAAATTTCTCATCTCTAAGTCTTGCATAAATTCTTGTATAAATAATCCGAATTACACCTTCAACTAAAGCCTTATCTTTAGGCTTGTAGGCTCTTGTTGGCAAAATAGTAGTATTGTAGTGCTCCGCAAAATCTGCGAAGGTTTCATTGATTGTTGGCTCATATTTATCACTTTTGGTTACGGCAGAGCGTAAATTATCAGGAACAATTGCCGCAGGAACACCTTCAAAGTAATGCAATGCATTTTCACAGGCAGGAATAAAATCTTCCTTTTGTTGTGTCATTAAAGCTTCTACATATGTGAGCTGACTTGCTCCTAGAATCGCAACAAATACTTCTACAAATATTTTTTCATGTGTATTTCTATCAATAATATTTAACTTTTCTCCTGCGAAATCTATGTACATCTTATCACCAGCTTTATGCTCCATTCACATAGTAGGCCTAATCCTTGATTTCCATTCAGTAAAGTGCCAGTTAAACTGGCTTCTTCCTACGCCATTAGGATGCTTTCTTTTATATTCCTCCCATAATAATTGCTTTGTTACTCCTTTACGTTTTAGTTCTTTATCTATTGAAGGAAAAAGACCGAATAATATTTGCAATTTTTCGTTTTGATTTTCATCATGTGTCGCAAAAAGTTCTTCTAAATCTTTATCGCTTAATTGATTTACTTCCGCAAAGCTCAACTTACTTTCTTCAAACTCTCTGATGATTTTTTTAAGTTTTTTTCTCAGAATTCCGGTTTGCACAATAATCTCTGATTGCGTCTGTTTTTGCGTATATAGCCGTAGTATGTGTCTGATATTGCTCATTCAACTTAATTGAGATAAGCAAAGGAATAGTTATATTAAAATATACTTTACTGAAAAAGGTATCAAAAGGACTAAAAAGGCTAATTAGGAATAAATAGTATAAATTAGTTTGAACGTTCGGAAGGATATTAACTAATAGAAAACATACCCGGAATACCAAGTTTTTCAAAAATTATTTTCACTTGTTTAGGAGTGTAATAATGCCCAACTCT
>Ga0302300_1001112_pt1 | contig 16039 bp, 14 predicted proteins | sample III_Palsa_E1_1_FD_198756 | JGI IMG/M metagenome (GOLD analysis project Ga0302300, IMG submission 198756) | Peat permafrost microbial communities from Stordalen Mire near Abisko, Sweden - III_Palsa_E1_1 | ecosystem: Environmental > Terrestrial > Soil > Palsa > Peat permafrost | place: Sweden... | reverse complement strand
ATATACATATATATATATATATATATATATATATATATATATTTCAGACAGGATGAGATATAAATAGTTGGAAAAGTAAAGTATATTAATACAAAAACAATGTAATATTATAACAATATAATTGTTATATAACATATAGTTAATATTATACATATATATATGTAATACTCGTGGATAATTAAATACATTAAATACATTAAATATTACGTTAGTATGAATAAATCTATATATGTTATACTAACAGTTATTATGTAATGTGTACTAATACGAATAAATGTAAAATATTAAGTTAGTTACATTATAATACATAATTTAGTAATTATAAACATAATATGTATAAATTATGTTATGAAAAGAATTGTAACATTTTAACTTGAAATGTTGTTAGTGTATAACATAATATTGTGATATAAAATAATGTAACACCAATTTAATTAGTGTTATATACAACTATACATATTACCAGTGAGATGTGAAATGTAGGATATGAATAATGTAAATTATAAATAATGTAGTAACAATTAATTACTTATTACTTGTGTTTTTACACACCCATAATAAACTTTGTATTGGCAAAAAAAGTCTTAAACGATTCAAAACATTAAAATAAACAAGTTTTGTATTGACAATTGTAACAAAATTTAACATTATATTAATGTTTTAAATCGTTTAAGATTTTTGGCAAAAATATGTCTTGGCTACTATTTTTTTGTTGTATTTCATTACCATGATTATAACAGATGTTTTATTATTAGATGCTAACTTAGTTATAGTTTGCATGTACAATATATAACTTATGTAATTTAACACATAAATATTATAGTTAATTATTTAGCTCAACTATAAGTTAAGTTTCTCTATCACTTCATTTCATGGTACAACTGCTACCTCATCTCATACTTCATCACACACTTCATCACACACTTCATCTCACACTTCATCTCACACTTCAGACCAGACCAGACCAGATCAGAATAGACAAGGACAAATCTTAGGTAAGTAGAACACGATCTACTCTAAATATAATAAAATAATTTACATAGATTTACTCTTTTTTGTCACTTACGTAATGTTTGTTAATATGTATTCTCGTATGTGTTCTCGTAAAAATACATAAAATTCGTGTAAGCAACTCACCACTATTATTATGTAACATATCCATATTTTTACTATACAAATTTAATTTGTATGTTGATTATATAATGCAATAACTATTTATTATAACATATAGGATAATTTTATTATATATGTATAATATTGAAATTTATAAAAATGTAAATATTTACAACCTTATGTAATTAATATAATGAGCATATTGTTTATTTGTGTGTTTATGTTAATAACACAATAAACATAAATTTAAATATAGATATAAAAGTATATGTATATAACACAATGTTGTATATTAGTTATTATTAAAATAAATGTGATTGTAAATGAATCATTTCAGCATTGTTTCTATATTTTAATATTCTTTTGTGATATTATGGTATACAATTGTATTATTTATACTTTACAAATTAGGATTGTTAACAGGATTTTAAAATTTCTAGTATTTAAACATGTAGTTCAATACATAGAGAGACATACAAACATATACACATACAGACAGTATCTGTATGACAAATAATTTATAAGTTAATAATACAGATAGGTGTATTGTTACAATTTAATCGTTTATATACAATTACACAATTGTTATTAACGATTATAATGAATATTTTGTACTATACTATATACTATGGTTCAATAATATATTATGTGGTAATAGTTACTTATTAATATAACATATATTAATAAAAGTAGTATATAATTATCTGATTGTATTAAGTATTATTTCATAAAATCCGTGTAAGCAAATCACCACGGCAATCATGTAATTATCATGTTGATTAAGATAATTTACATTAAGATAATTTACATTAAAATAATTTACATTAAAATAATTTACATTAAGATAATTTACATTAAGATAATTACATGATTGCCGTGGTGAGTTGCCTACACGGATTTTATGTAGTTGTATTATTAATACAATAAAATACACCAAAATATTTTGTGTGAAAAATCTTAAACGATTCGAAACATTAAAATAAACTAGTTTTTGTTTGCAATTGCAACATATTTTAACATTATTTTAATGTTTCGAATCGTTTAAGGTTTTTCGCACAAAATATTTTACGGTATTTTTTTGTGGTATTTTTGTTTTTTCCTTTATTTATTAAATAAATGGCATTAACATCTATTAACTAAATTAAACTTTACTATTATAATAAAATTTAATCACAACAATAATATACATATGTACCTATAAATGTATAATATATTGTTGTACAAAAGTTATTGTTAAAAATAATACAAATGTATAGCTAATGCAACTATTATTAATAATACCTTTTCATATTGTAACATTGTAATATTGTAATGTTTTACTGTTTTATGTAATATTATATTATGTAGTTGTATTATTGTCATTTCACTACATATTGTGTTTAACACTATTTTTTGATAATGTTCATAGTATAAAATACCTATACAAATAGGTTAAAATAAAAAGTTAACACATAACTTGGAAAGTATATTATTTCATATCGAAAGATTATACTGAATGAGAGAGAGAGGGATGGCTACACCATAATGGAAATTTAAAAATGTAAATATATAACTTGTTATTAACAAATACAAAAATACACATATAACATACAAATAGTAAAATGTTTATTATTACAATTCCATCATTAAACATTATACAATATTATATTGTATGCGATATAACAGTTATTTGTATTATTAATAATAAACATATGTAATTGTGATTGCAATCACAATATTAATTTAAAAGTGTAATTTTACATATATTGCGTGACCCAAAAAATAGTGTATAATACACTATTTGTAACTAATTAGCCCAACGTAATGTCATAACTATAAAATATATCTGTCCAACAGATATTATGTTTTTATATAATTATCATAACCAATTTATATTATAGTACCATGAAAATAAGTTTGTTGTCAAGTATGTAAACATGTAAACATATATACATATATATACAATGTTTAAACATTTTGATCATTTACAAGCATCATACACTCGTCTAGTAGACCGAACGATAGCATCAACGAAAATACGAAATTCGGGTTGTGGAGCATCTTCAAAGTGTTGATATTTACCCAACCACGATTGCCACTCCTTGTTTTTGTCCCATAGTAATTTCATACCATCAAGACGTGTTGACACACTGGTACCTGTCAACAATTTAACTGTGAGGTTAAAATCTTGTGTAGATAAATTTCCAACACGATTGATAAGTTGCCACATTGCTACTTCCTTCTTGTCTTCAACATCAGCGAAATACATAATCTCGACGACCTCTTCACGATTCTTCATTTTTAACTATATAAATTATATATTTTATAATATAAGTTTAAATTATAAATATGTTTATAATTTAAACTTTTCCTATATCCATATATATATATTCACGAGTTAATGAGTTAATAAGTTGGTAAGTTAATGAGTGAATTAGAAATCAATAAACATTGGAAGACAAAAACTATATTATCCAAAATTCATTTATACAATAGTTATTAATAACTTACATATGTTAGTATGTATACTACTATACACATAACACCTTCACATTTTAACATGATAACTATTATGCGTGAGCATGTTGGAACTTGGTTATGCAAACTAACATACATTTGTTAGTAAAGATACTTGACATACCCTTCTATCCTCTCTTCTCTCTTCTCTCTTCTCTGATCATACCACTAAATGGTATCATTATAACATTGTTACAAATTTTATACTAATATTACTTTATTTAATAAATGTTTTTATTTACTGTTTCTTGTATTAATGCAAGTGTTTATATTGAACAAGATTATTTACAGTACTTGTAATGTTTATAATATATTAAACATAATTGTTATGTTTAATATATCCTACAAATATAAATTCTTATACATGGTATTCAATAAGTGTATATAAGTTACTACTAATTTTGTTAATATGCAAATAATTACAAATTTATCGTGGAAATTACATATGTATTAATATATACATATATATATGTATTATGTTATAATAATTAACTATCAATGTTTAATAATTACATATTTAATATGGTTAGTAATATTACATAATATTTATGTAATTATAATTATAATTATAATTATAATTATAATTATATCTTTAGGAAAAGGAAGAGAAAGAAAGAAAGAGAGAAAAGACCGATCCATGTGTAGATAAAGGAGAAGAAACGATGAGTAGAAATAGATAGAGACGAAGAAAGGTAACTTTATGATAATACATAAAACAATCATTATACTTATCACGTATTATCTTTGACAATTACATAAAATACGTGTAGGCAACCAACCACAAAAATCATGTAATTATATACAAATATAATTATTAATATAAATTGATAGTATCATTAATAATTACATAATCTTTGTGGTTGGTTGCCTACACGTATTTTATGTAATTATACTTGTATGAGCAAGAGATATAAAGAGAAACTGGGAGGAAGAAGAGGAGAGTGTAATAAAAGTGTTAGGGATGGGTGTTAGAGAGGAGGTAGGGAGGTAGGGAGAAGGAGAGGATGGGTATATATATTTTAGATTTTGGGTTATTTTAATTTACAATATATTTACAATTTACTTATTATAAGGTAATAATATATTTTTGTGTCATAAAAAGGTATTAAACAAATAATGGGATGTATGAGTTTTGGAAATTATTTACTTACGTTATTCCTAATTATTTTCATGAGTATATTCTTTGCCACAGCAGCAATTATCAACCAGGCCGTAATAAAATTGGCTGCAGATCCAAACTCTTTACCAGGCTTTTCATACAAAAATTCATCAGCGTATGTAACGATGGGAATAGTGTTTGGTATATTTGCGGCGGTTATTATCGTATTATTAGCCATTTATGCCTTCTTGACTAAACGAGGTAGTTGTTGTAACGCAGTTGATGGTAATGGGGTCACAGGCAAAACACCTACTGGTGTAATTGTATCTCTATTTGCTGGTTTTGCTATTTTCGCAGTGTTTTCATCCTTGTTTATTGGTAATAGTATATTCCTTGCTAAGATGAAATCGGTAATAGCTAGTGATCCTGCAGCTATTGCTGTATCACCCAACACTGTTAATGTGTTCTACATTATTAATGCTGTATTAGCCGGTATTTCGACCACCATTACATTTTTAGCCCTGCTTGGATTTGTATTGGCTCTCATTCCTCAAACACAAAGGTTTATCTTTGCTCTCTTTGGTGTTAAACCTAAAGTACCTGGATTGAAAACCCCTTCTTCTGTCCCTTCTGCTAAGAAAAAGACACCAGTACCAGTTACTGGTTCGTCAACCACTAAACTTAAAGTGGATGAGACTATCGAGATGACAGGTATCTCACCTTCTTCCTCACCAACATCTTATGTACAATCAACCGGTGTGCCATCTGTTGTTAACACTGCAACATACAAAACAACCACCACTACCGCACCAATCTCACCATCAACCGTGCTTGGTGACTTACAGTCAACTACAAACCAGTTGTTTAATGAACTTGTTGCTCCTAATACCATTAATACACCATTTGGTCCTTTCCCTATCAACCTGTCTTAACAGGGGAGGGAGTACTAAGTTACTATGTGTCATTCATATAATCATAACATAAGTAAGTGGACAGATAGATAAACAACATGTTGTTTATAATTACATATGTGTTATTACCATTAACACTTTGTTAACCAGGTTAACAAAAATACATGTTAGTAAAAGATGTTGTTAGTGTTATTACATAACATAACACTTATTATACATATTTAACAATTTAGTGTTTATAAATAAATGTACAGTATAGTATACTAGTTATGTTAATGATGATGATACAAACACAATACAATACATATTAATAATAAAGTCTGTAAGTGAATGGATGTTTGAATGAGATATGTTTTGTTGGTTGATATGAACTACTTTAAAACATTAAAGGTTGGTTACATGTTATTTTAGTACCATTACATGGCAATACGTGTAAGCCGTTTGTGAGACTTAGTCTTTTCACTACGTTTAGCGCAGCTCATCTTCGGTTTATCACAAGTAGCAGGCTGCGCTAGGCAAGTATCCACAACATCCATGTGACTCACATATGTTATTATATGTTTCATACCCATAACATCCATGTAGATGTTGTGGGTCTTTGTATACACGTATTGTCATGTAGTGACTCTCAAATTACATAATTATACTTCTGAAATTATAACTCTGTTCGTACACTTGTTAGTCGAATGAGTGAATGAGTATTGTTTGAATGAGTTATTGTTTGATGCAACTCTACCCCTGAAAACATTACAGATTAACTACCTGTTATGTCTGTGCAACTACACGGCAATACGTGCAAACAAGGACCTACAATATTCATGTAAATTATACATATTACTACTTGTTGTATACCAAGATATCTTCATGGATATTGTGGATCTTTGTCTGCATGTATCACCATGTGATCTTATCAAAATAACAAGTAACCATCCTTTAATATTTTAAAAGTAGTTCATTCAAACAATCACTCATTCAAACAATCACTCATTCAAACAATCACTCATTCAAACAATCACTCATTCAAACAATCACTCATTCAAACAATCACTCATTCAAACAATCACTCATTCAAACAATCACTCATTCAAACAATCACACAAATATAATTACATTTGTGATCGTAATCAGACAACTTAAGTGTCATTACATGATCATACGTGTAGGCAAAGATCCATAGTATTCATGATGTTGATATATGTTATTACTTGTTATATGTTAACATATCTGCATGGATACTGTGGATCCTTGTTTACACATATGGTCATGTAATAACATTTAAATGTCTTATTATATTTCTAGATCTATAACTCTTCTCATATGTAATGTGCACTTATTTGTTGTTTGGATGAATGTATTCAATACACACGTGTGGACACAATATATTATGTAATTTACACCTGTTATCATAAATCATAATGTAAAGTTAACATATCCCACATATGTAATTGTATGTTATCTCAACGAAAACAACAAGTAGTTAACATTGTAACAATGTTAAAAATGTATGTAATTACACTGCAGTTTACATTTACAAATGAGATATAAGTATTAAATGTTGTGTTGTTTACAACAATAAATCCTCTACACCATAATATAACTATGTTGTCATATGTTACTACAAATAACATAATTTGCCATTAACTATATATGTGTTTATGTATAGTTTTATAGTTAAGTGTTTAAATAATGATAACCAACATATATAACATTGATTATGTTTATTCCAAACATTACAATACGTATATTTACGATCTGTATGTATCGACATATACTTAATTAAGTGTGTATGTTAACTGTAAGAGGATTGTAACATAAAGAGGAAACTTAAAATATAATAACATTCATTGAATGAAAATATTCGTATGACGGTTACCGAGATATCTCTAAAGTTTGTTGAAGGCCAAAAACTAGCACTACCATCTGCAATCGACTTGTTGGCAGCAACACAATATCGTGATGCTAATTTACCCGACTGTGTAGCCTTTGATATACGTTCATACTTAGGTCGTGATAAGCTTCTTGAGTTCAAACAACAAAACATTAGATATTGGTTTGATGACAATAAGTCTTATTCACGTACTTCAAAATGGTATTTTATCTTTGCTATTGACGTGACGAAGTTCTTCGATTCGTTGATTGGCACTAATTTTGTCAATGACTTTAACTTTGAGCATTATAAGTTTAACGATGTTATGACTGAGCTTTTACATAGAAAATACATAAATTCAAGTCAATATAACTACTACATGAAATACTTACCTCATGACATGTCAGTGAGTGACATGGTCAAGTTATTGGATAAGCGTAAGTCCTATCAGGATTATATTGACTATATTAATACTTATGACGGTACTAATGGGGAATTTGGAGATAGTTTGATGACCCTTATTGGTAAGGGACAAAAGTATATGCCACCTGGTGAGTGTATTATAGATTACGTCAATCCACATGTTTTGGAAGTGTTTAATGGCAGTCACTTATCCATTGGATTTGGCGACTACGATATCTTCGAGTCACCTATGCTAATGAACAGATTACTTGATTATGTCAAAGAGATGGATATAGGTAGTCAATACATGTTCAAACGACCTGAAGACTATGAGCAAATTCTAACAAACGTTAGCAACTTCTTGTCACAAACCAAGTTGTTAACAAAGTTGGAGGTGTCGGGATATCCCGATGATACTTGTAGATTTAGTCGTAAACACTTAAATTATTTATTACCTGGACTGGCAATCAACACATCGTTAAAAAATATAATTATGACAGATGACGATCTGTCTTGTCAAGATGTCCAATTGTTAGTTGTTAGTTTAAATCCACAATCTCAGGTAAAGTTCATCAACATCTATGATTCCCTTAATGACAGGAGAGAGAAGCCACAGGAGTTCACTCGGTTGTTAGGTATTGTAGCCTCACGTAACATTAGATTACATTACGATTAACATGTACGCATAACTTTTAATAGTTACCAACCCAGTTGGTAACCCATAATACACAAGTACATAATAGTATGTACATATTTACACAGTTATATATTTAATTGTAAACTACAATTACCACTACACAGTCACTACTATACAATTACTATCCATACTTTGTGGTAGTTATATTTATTGAATGTAGTTAATAGGATTACCACTACTATTAATGTATGAATTTAACCATTAACTATGTTGAATGATTTACAGTTAAGTACAAATTTGTTGATCAATGAACTTGTAACCTCTAATAATATTATTATTGTACCACTTGGTACTTATCCTATCAACATGTTTAAACAATACCAAACTACTATTAGTCGTTTACACAAAAATAATGTGAATTAATAAACAGATAGACAAACAACATATTGTTTATCACTTCATGTGTATAATGGTAAATTAAAACTTTGTTAGCCTTGTTAACAAAACATACCTACAATAATTTAACACCTAGACATCTCTATCCCTCCATATCTTTAAATTGGTTTGTATACAGTATACGATACTATTTATGTTAACAACATAATACAATACATGTTAATGATAAAGTTTATGAGTGATTGAACGAGTGAGTGTTTGAGTATATGGTGTTTTGTTGTTTGATGTCGACTACTTTAAAATATTAAAGTATGGTTACCTGTTATTTTAATACCATTACATGACAGTACGTGTAGGCAAGTATCCACGACATCCATGTAGTCCATACATATAATTACTTGTTGTATACCAAAACATCTCCATGGATGTTGTGGATACTTGCCTACACGTATTACCATGTAATAACGCTTAATTTGCCCTGTTACATTCTGAAATCCATACTTCTTCTCATATGTAATATACAACTATTGATTGTTTGAATAAGTTATTGTTTGAATAAGTTATTGTTTGAATAAGTTATTGTTTGAATAAGTTATTGTTTGAATAAGTTATTGTTTGAATAAGTTATTGTTTGAATAAGTTATTGTTTGAATAAGTTATTGTTTGAATAAGTTATTGTTTGAATGATTGCGTTCAACAAATATGTATGCATACAACATATTATGTTGTTAGTGAACATCTACTCTTACAACAACATGTTAAACATTATATCGGTATAAACGAAACACTTATTAACCGTATATACACATTCACACACTACATTACAGATAACAGAATAATAAAATATAAACAACATTACATATAATCATGTGAATTTAAACATACCCAGACACTTTGGAACACTCACAGTCATCATTGTGTAATAAAAATTGAAATAACGGTGTTACGCTGGTGAGACAGGATTTTTCAATTTTTGTATGTTCAACCAAACAGTAGAAACAAGAGAGAGACAAGATATATGGATTAGAAGATACAAGATTAAAACAGTTAAAAGTGTAGATAGTTGAAACAAACAACTATGTTGTATGTTAACACTACAACTAGAAGTTATTAAATTACAGTTGTAAAATTGTCTCTCATACAGCATTACTTCAATATAACAATTTTCCTTCTCCTCACTACAAAGAAAATATAAGTTAACAAACAAGGTAATTGTTAACACAACATATGCTATGTAGTGTGATATGTGTACTAGTCTAATAACATAATTACACTAACCAGTGCACAATATTCTAAACACATAGTTGTATGTCATCTCAACGAAGACGATAAGCAATTAACATTGTTACAATGTTAAAAATGTATTAAATGTTGTGTTATTTACAGCAGTGTATTTCTCTCTTTACACATTATAGTTGTATTATCATGTGTTAATTATAGTAACACAATTTACCGTTGACTGTAAATACACTTATATATAATTTTACAGTTAAGTGTTTAAGTAATAACACTTAATGTATATAATGTTAATTATGTTTTTCCCTATTATTTTAGCATTTAAGTTTGAGATTGTGTATATACAATATACAATATATCTTTGGGTAAATGTGTGTATGTTAACTGTAGGGATGTGCAACACAAACAGGAAATTTAAATGTAACAATATTTGTTGGTTTAAAATACCCATATAATGGTTACTGAAATAAATCTAAGGTTTGTTGAAAGTGACGAACAACAACTATCGTCATCAATAATGACCTGGTCATTGACAGGAACACAATCACAAAGTGGTAATTTACCTGATAGTGTAGGCTCATGATATGAGCTCATACTTGAGTTATGATCATCTTCGTGAACTCAAACAACGTGGTATTAGATATTGGACAGATAACAAATACTCAAGTATTTCAAAATGGTATTACATCTTTGCTTCTGATATACCAATGTTTTTTGATCTGTTGATTGGCACTGATTTTGTTGGTAGGTACAATTTTAAACATTACCAGTTTAATGATGTTATAGTTGAACTTCTTGATAGAGAGTATATTGATTTGAGTCAGTGTGATTACTACATGCACTCGTTACCTCATAACATGACAGTGAATGAAATAGTAGAGGTTTTAAAGAAAAGTAAATCTTACCAAGACTATATTGACTACATCAATACATATAGTGGTGCTAATGATGAGTTAGGAGATAGTTTGATGACCCTTATTGGTAAGGGACAAAAGTATATGCCACCTGGCGAATGCATTATAGATTATGTCAATCCACATGTTTTGGAAGTGTTTAACAGTGATCACATATACGCTGGATATTAATAGTTACAACATTTTCAAGTCACAGATTTTACTAGACAGACTACTGGACCATGTTAAGGTAATGGATATAAATAGTCAGTACGTGTTTGAACAACCTGAGGAATACAAACAGATTCTAACGAATGTTAGTGACTTCCTGTCAAAGACTAAATTGTTAACAAAGTTTGAAGCATCATCATATCCTCACGATAACTACAAATTTAGTAGTGTACATTTAAACTATTTATTGCCTGGATTTGCAGCCAATACATCGATAAAAGATATTGTTATGACGAATGATAAACTAACTTGCCAGGATATCCAAACGTTAATTAGTAGCTTAAATCCACAGTCCCAGGTAAAGTTCATTAATGTTTATGGTTCCCTTCGAGATGAGGGAGAGAGAGGTCACAAGAATTCACACATTTGTTGGATATTGCAGCCTCACACAATATTAGATTACACTACAATTAACATGTATATGAAACTCTTAACAGTTACTAACCCAGTTAGTAATATAATACTTATATATCCAATTTTAAATAGTAAGTATTTATATCCATGTAATAGTTATTTACTCGATTATAGTCGACATAACAAGAAAACAAAAAATAAGAGAGATATATGGTAATCACTATTAACAAACATTATCTTGTTGTTTTTAGCATCAAGTAAATAAGTATGTTGTTAACACATTCCTAATTTGTGAGGTGTTAACATACTCTCAAAATATTAATTACCTTAAACATGTTGTATATGTTACATATTCAATGCATGATAATATGTTTACTCGCTGTTTTGCTTTTTTGTATGTTTGAACATATTAAAACATTTTAACATGGTTAACATATTACACAAGTAGTATGACTATACAAAACATATCGTTTATTTTGTTTGTGTTAATAAATCGTGTAGTGATATATGGTATAACGTATACCATATTAAAAGATTGGAGTTTTGTACAAAATACAAACAGATAAGTATGTACTTGTGTTTAGATGTATGGGTTTTTGCGTGTTAACATATACCATTTTATATTATTTTATGCTACTTTATATTATTCTATACTTATCAAGTATGTAAAATGGTAAGATTATATGGAGTAATATTGTGTTATTTGAGCAGTAGAATACATACATGTACTATTTGTGTGTGTTTGATATTGCTTTAAATCTAGAAGGACAAATTGTTTACTGTTATGATACACACCAACACTTAATAGTACATTAACTATTACGGTTACAAATAAAAGTTATGTTAGTTATATATTATAACTAAATATGCAATGAAAAAACACATAAAGGTGTTAGCGTCTATAACATATATTTGTGCATGTTAAATAGTGTTAATTATCTTAACACATACACATGTAACATACTGTACGATTAAAATCTTGGAATAACGGTATATTGTTGGTAAGACGAACTTTTTCAAATTTTTCTAACCTGTATTTCTCTCCTCTTCTTTTTCTCCTTCCCTCTCTCTCTCTCCTAACAACAAAGTTAACATTCTATGATAAAAATTATATGTGTTTAACTGTTATAACATTAAATGTATCACACATAGCGTGATAAATAGATATATGTTTGTATAAAATTGTTCATCATGTTTTGGTGTTGTAATTATATAGTGTTCTAAACATGCTATGTGTTGTTTACCAATTGTTTTTGTTTTGAGTTCCATCTTTTTACTACAAAGTTATATGGTTGCAGTTATGGGTATTAAATAAAGTAAAGTTGTACCTCTCGATATTTTATTGTTTGTAATAGTTAAGGTATTTTGTGTGTTAAGGTTAATTAAATTAACCTTTATTTTGTTAACATTTCCTTGTTTGAATGAGATGTAGTTCGTTTGTTGATACATGAAATACATACCCCCACTATTAATTGTTTGTTTAATATACTGAAACATATGGACACATATGATTATATGTACATTAATTGTTATGACACCTAACTATCAAAATACAATGGTGTTAATTATAACAAGTTAATAACACCTTCAAATGATAATAATATTGTCATGTAAATGATATCTTCGAATTATCAACACACGCATATGTTACGTATAAAGAATGTACATTAATAATTAAAATAAACTGCGAGTCGGCGTTTATATAAAATTATAAAAATACTCCGACACCGACTCGCAAGTTACAACATACAAGAATTACACATAAATACATACAAACATACACAAACAAGTTTTGGTTGGGATTGTAACGTATCGAGATATAACATTAATTGCACAAGTGTTATATAAAAGATTGGTACTTGTATATAACAATATAACATATATTTAATACACCGTGTATTAAATAAAATAGTACCAACACAAATTTGTTTTGATAACGTAACATGTAATTAATTTATGATACTATAGAAATAGTGATAAGTTTATAACTTATAGTAATGCAGGTATAGTTGTACTATGCGAGTATTTTATATTGTTAACAATGATAACACTTTCTGTCTCTCAATGTATTTTACTGTTTTCCTTATTTTCTTTCTCTAGTTTGTCATCTAATAACTTTAGTAGTTAACTATTTGTAGGCTACAATTTAATGTTATTAGTTAACACTACAATCATTAGTGTTAATTGTAGTGTTAACTCATATTTACCTTTTTGTGGTTAAGTTCTCTATTTTCTTTTATTTACTTTAATATAAGTAGACATATTTAAATTATAGGAATAACATAAAATTATAGGATGAAGAAATATTGTACGTCTTTCTTGTCCTAACCAAAACGAGACTACTTCAAATGAGAAGGGTATACGTACTTTGTATGATCAAAACATATACGGTTCAAATAAGATAGCAAATAACTAATACTACTATAGTACGTTATAACCTGTTACACTTTATATTTTCATAACAAATGTTTAATATGTAATTATTGTCGTATAATAATTTATATCTTGTACTACATTGTCAACCATAACATACATTTAACATTGCATGTTTTGTATAATTATGTTATGGTAACATAATACGTATAATACTGTTGTAATGTTAGTTTAGTGTTATACCTTTAACATCACGAACTAACAACTACATCCCTTCAAAATGTCTATTATGTAATTTGCTTACTACAAAAGAATTAACATTTAGTTTAACATGTGTTGTGTTAACATATACATAACATCTTTCCAACTAGTAACATTTTAATGTAGTAATGAATGGGTAATCTATGTTACCACATTAAAATGTTACTAGTTGGAAAGATGTTGGTTAGACCAACCTCAATAAAGTAGCATTAAACAGGTAAGAATTTTTCTACCCAACTAAAAAGGTATAACCAAATTATACTCTTACTCATGTAACTACATATAATTCATACCAGTTGATGACACTTAGTTAATTTAACCTTGATCGAGATATACTTAACTATCTTTGGTAATTAAAAACATGTCAAAGAACAAAGTACTTTTAAGTGAACAAAAGATACTATTAAAAATGTGTGTATTGAATACATACATACGATTATATGTTTAATTACTTGTTTTGATTGTACGTATGTATAATTACATACATAATTATCTATTGACGGTATACTTGACTGTGTGAAACAATTTATTTACAATTGTGTTATGTTTAATTCAACCATTACATCTTTTCCACTTGAATAGATAGTGGTGTTAGTTATAATTAACATACTAAACAAAATGTTTAAACACCTAACATGTAAAATATTGCTTACCGATCACGCAACATAAATAAATGTACCAACACAATACAACGTTATTAAAATGTTAAAAGTTTATTGTTCGAATCTAAAGTATGTCCACAATTTACTTAATTACAGATAGTATGCAAGATTTATAAACAAGATAAGATTACATAATTTTAATAATAACGGATTTTAACATTTTGTTTATATACATGATAAAAACAAACTATGGTTGTGTTTATAGTTGAAGACAAACGTGTTGTTATTCCCAACGATAAAGCTTTAAAGTCAGAACTCATTACTCAGATGGTAAAAGAGAGTGGAGAGTCCTTTGAGTTTACAGTTCCTTGGACTTACAATAATATTATTGGTAACTATATTAATTTTCTCCATGGTAAGCCTACTAACATAATCACAGCTAGTAAAATAGTTAAGTGTCTCGAAATGGCCGCGCACTTCCGTGATTATTACTATGCACAGTACCTTACTTACCAATCTTATGATATTTGGAACGAGGTCATGCAAGGTATTAACGACTTACCTGATGACAACATAAAAAGACGTATACAATATTATATTTTTACTAATGCTCCTCTAAACTTTGCTCCTGACGATTTGTTTAGTTACATACCATTTTCCAATAGAAACTTTATTAAACAGTGGTTAATTAACAACGAGGATAGGAAACAAATTGTGTTGAATAAACATGATGTGTATCACATTGTTATTGAAAGTAGATTCCACCCACACGATTACATCTCATGTTACTATAGTGATGAACTTGGACCTACAGATGAGATAGAGGTTAGACAGACTAACTATCATGTGTTCTTTGTTGCGAGAAACTTTTACTCCGAATATTACAACAATACAGGAAAAGAACAATTTATAAGGACTTATAAGAATTGGTACCCAAATGGTAATCTACGGGATGAAGGTACCTTTGCCGATGGTAAAAGTCATGGTACACAAATTAAATGGGATCAACATGGTAAGGTTATAGCCGAAAGTGTATATAACAACGGTATCCTAGTCAAGGAGATAGTTAAGGACACATCTTATGACATGTTTGAATAAGAACATGGTTATAGGTCATCCTTCCATCCTCTCCTCTCCTCTCCTCTCCTCTCCTCTCCTCTCCTCTCCT
>Ga0302300_1001107_pt1 | contig 16076 bp, 21 predicted proteins | sample III_Palsa_E1_1_FD_198756 | JGI IMG/M metagenome (GOLD analysis project Ga0302300, IMG submission 198756) | Peat permafrost microbial communities from Stordalen Mire near Abisko, Sweden - III_Palsa_E1_1 | ecosystem: Environmental > Terrestrial > Soil > Palsa > Peat permafrost | place: Sweden... | reverse complement strand
TGTAATCTGCATTAATATCTATCTTCTTCAGCATAGGAACTATAGAAGGATGCATATCATCAATAATAATACAACGAAACTCCATAAATCAGAAATGAAACAACAAATGCGCAACCAGAAAATAAATAGCAAGGCCAAGCAGATCGTTGGCAGTGGTAATAAATGGGCCTGCGGCCAACGCAGGGTTTACACCCATTTTGTCCAAAGCAATAGGCGTTACTGTTCCCATAATAGAAGCTAAAATTACTACACTGAATAATGCGCATGAAACTACTATGGCAAGCCGTATTTCTTCCCCTAATATAAAGTTCATAAGAAATACTACTGATGATATAGCTATGCCATTGATAATGGCAACCAGAAATGCTTTAAAAAATCTGGAAAATGTAAACATATTTTCAGACGATGATGAATTGGCAAGACTTTGTACAATTACCGATGACGATTGAATGCCTACGTTACCTCCAGTGGCCGTAATAAGAGGAATAAAAAAAGCCATAGCGGGAAGAATACTAATATCTTTTTCGAATATACCAATAAACCTGGCCCCCATAAGCCCTCCGGCCATCCCTATAAGCAGCCAGGGAAGGCGCACCCGCGAAAGTTGCCATACGTTGGCGTCATCATCTGTACTATCAGATATACCCGCCATAATCTGGATATCTTCTTCCACCTGCTCTGCCTGCTCCCTTAAAACGTCTACTACGTCGTCAATAGTAATTCTCCCCAACAGGTTTCCATGCACATCTACTACCGGTATAGACTCTAAGTCGTACCTCTGCATAAGTTCAGTTACCTCTTCAGCCGTTCTGTAAGATTCTACTGAAACAATGTCAGGATCATAAATGTCCGCAATATGGGCTTCATCGTCTGCCAGTAGCATTTTCTTCAGCGATACTATCCCAAGCAATTTCCCAAAATCATCTACCACATATACCGAATAAATTTTATCCACCTTTCGGGATTGCCTTCGTATTTCTTCAATACATTGAGTTACAGTCCAGTTAATATTAGCCTTTATTAACTCTTTAGCCATTAGTCCCCCAGCGCAATCCTCTTCATTCCTTAAAAGGTCTTTTATATTCGAAGCTTTTTCTTTACTTCTAACAAAAGCAATAACCTCTTCGCGAGCCTGTATGGGCAACTCATTCAGGATATCAACAGCGTCATCGGAGTTTATGTAATTAATGTACTCGGCAATTTCTTCGGGAGTAAACACTTTAATAAAGTCAGTCCTGACTTCCTCATCCATATCCCTTATAATCTCTGCGCCAAGGGGTTTATTAAGTAGCTGAAGGATGTATTTGGATTCATCAGTACCAAGATCATCAAGAATGCTTGAAATATCGGCAGGGTAAAGGTCATGCATTTGCTCCGTCAGATAAGCATTATCCTGGGAAGCAATGGCCTCCTTAATCGTCTCCAGATATTCCTCTGTTAATTCAAATTCCATCTTTTCCCGACTGAATTCTATTGGTTAATGAAACAAATTCTTCTACAGAAAGTTGTTCTGCCCTTTTATCTAGTACCTCGTCTTTTAGTATCTCAACAGGCAAATTAAGGCTTTTTAAGGCATTGCGCAAAGTCTTACGCCTGTTTTGGAATCCTTGCTTAACCACTGTAAAAAAGAACTTTTCATCACACTCCAACTTTTGCCTCACATTCCTTTTTAGTCGTATCACACCTGATTTAACCTTAGGAGGGGGATTAAATACCTCCTCATTTACCGTAAAAAGGTATTCTATAGTATAGAAAGCCTGCAAAAAAACACTTAAAATTCCATATGTCTTATTCCCCGGTTTAGAAGCCAGCCGTTCTGCAACTTCTTTTTGCAGCATACATACTATTTCTGGTATCTGATCTCTGTTCTCCAGCGCTTTAAAGAAAATCTGCGATGAAATATTATAGGGGAAATTACCAACTATGCCAAAAGGCTCATTAAAAAGACCTTTCAAGTCTAATCGTAAAAAATCTCCCTCAATGGTTGTTGCTTTTAATTCAGGAAATTTGCGATGCAAAAACGCAATTGATTCTCTGTCAATATCTATAGTATAAAGTTTAGACTCTTTATTCTTAATAAGGTACTGAGTGAGCACACCCATGCCTGGCCCAATTTCCAGCAGTACTTTATAATCCTTGAAATGTGTTACCGCAGCTACTATATTCTGAGCTATAACCAGGTCGGTTAAAAAATGTTGTCCTAAATTTTTCTTTGGACGTACAGCTTTCATTTTTCAAAGCTAAGCAAATGTGGTTTACCTTTATAGGACTTTAGGTATTAATAAAAAAGTTTAGGAACTCATGAAAATAATATTTTAGTAGCTAGAATTTTAAAGGGGCTTGAATTCAAGCTCCTTTTTTACCATTTTGTTTTAATATCGACCGACATATTAACTTTACTTAACAAATCAGTAATATTGTAAAGTGAAGTTACATATTTCCGAAAATCTTGCCTTACAGGAAAACCTGGCAGTACTAATTAAAAGCCCACTGGATGTAAGTCGGTATATAAAAACTGAAAAAGCTGAAGAGTATGCCATAAAAAAACTGGAGGGAGCCGATAAGGTTTTCATAGAACAGTATCCCTCAACAATTTTCTTCATTAAAATTAAAGACTCCTTAGAGCCATATAAACTAAAAGAATATCTTAGAAAAGCAGGCAAAGAAATTTGCGTTGCTCTTAATAAAGACAAAGCCTCTACCCTGCAAATTACTTCTGCAGATGATAATCCTGAGCTTTTACTTGCTCTTGCCGAAGGAATACTATTATCCAACTACCAGTTTCTTAAGTATAAAACATCCCCTGTTAAGAACTCTCTTCACAAATTATTTTTCTTGTCAGATAAAATAAAACCTCACGAAGTAAACGAATTAAATAACCTCTGCGAAGCCACATTATTAGCCAGAGATTTAGTGAATGAGCCAGTTAGTTACTTAACAGCAGAGCAACTTAGTGAAGAAATAAAAAAAACAGGCAATGACTCAGGTTTTAGTGTGGATATTTTAAGTAAAGTAAAAATTGAAGAACTTAAAATGGGTGGTTTACTGGCCGTTAATAAAGGCAGCGTTAACCCTCCCACATTTAATATACTGGAATACAAAAGCCCGGTAGCAAAAAACTCCTTCCCTATAATTTTAATAGGCAAAGGCGTTGTTTACGATACAGGAGGTTTAAGCCTTAAGCCCACCGAATCTATGGCGCTAATGAAGTGCGATATGGCAGGCGCTGCTGTAGTAATAGGGGCCTTAACCGCTGCGGCTAAAAACAAACTTCCTTTACATCTTATTGGCCTTATACCTGCTACGGACAATATGCCCGGAGAAAATGCCATTACCCCTGGAGATGTTATAACCATGTACAGCGGTAAAACAGTAGAAGTATTAAACACCGACGCCGAGGGACGACTTATATTAGCTGACGCACTTAGCTACGCCAATCAATACAACCCTGAACTGGTAGTAGACTTTGCCACGCTTACAGGCGCTGCTTTACGAGCCATAGGGCCGGAGGGAATAGTGGTAATGGGAACTGCCTCAGAAACAGTTAAGCAAAAATTTAAGCAGAGCGGCAATGAGGTTTATGAACGCCTGGTAGAATTTCCTCTTTGGGAAGAATACGAAGAGCAACTGAAATCTGACATTGCAGACCTTAAAAATATTGGAGGAAGTAATGCCGGAGCTATCACTGCGGGAAAGTTTTTAGAAAAGTTTGTTGATTATGAATGGCTTCATTTCGATATTGCAGGAAGCGCTTTTCTTTCAGCCACTGATTCTTACAGAGGCAAAAACGGGACAGGCGCAGGGGTGAGATTAGTATATGATTTTTTAAAAAGATATTAAATAAAAAAATGACTTATTTAACCAATACAGCAGAAAAACCTGTTATAGGAATAACACTTGGCGATTACAATGGCATAGGCCCTGAAATAATACTAAAAACACTAGTCGACCATAGAATACTGAAAATTTGTACTCCGGTGGTTTATGGCTCTTACAAAATATTTGCCAAATACAAGAAACTGATGGATTTACACGAAGACGTTTCTTTCTTTTCTATAAAAAACATTGACGCCCTTAACCTTAAAAAATTAAATATAATAACCTGTTGGGAAGAAGATTTAGAAATAGCCCCAGGTAGCGTTACCGAGCAAGCTGGCAAATGCTCTCTTATTAGTATTGAAAGGGCAACAGCCGACCTTATCGCTCAAAAAATAGACGCGGTGGTAACAGCCCCTATTAATAAAAATAACATCCAGAGCGCTGAGTTTAAGTTTCCGGGTCATACAGAATACTTCACTAAAAAAGCTGGTGTAAACGATAGCCTCATGTTATTGATATCAGACCAATTGAGAGTGGGCGTTGCAACAGGCCATATCCCTCTGGGGGAAGTTAAAAATAATATTACCAGAGAACGTTTATTTTCTAAACTCAATCTATTTTACAAGTCCCTTAAAAGTGATTTTGGGATAGCAAAACCCCGCATTGCCATTTTGGGGCTTAACCCACATGCGGGGGAAAATGGATTACTTGGTAAAGAAGAGCAGGAAATTATTATCCCTTTAATTGAAGAACTTAAACAGAAAGGAGCTCTTCTGTTTGGACCCTTCCCTGCAGATGGTTTTTTTGGTATGCATCAATACAAAAAGTTTGATGGCGTGCTGGCAATGTACCATGACCAGGGATTGATACCATTTAAAACTATTGCCTTTGATACAGGAGTAAATTACACAGCAGGGCTTCCATTTGTGAGAACTTCTCCCGACCACGGAACCGCTTATGAGGTGGCAGGTAAAAATAGCGCCAACGAGTCTTCTTTCCGTGAAGCTCTTTTTGCAGCTACGGATATTGTAAAATTTAGAAAACCTGTTTTGGCTCATTAACGGCAATAAAAAAATTGAACTAAATCAATTTGTATCGTTGTTAAAACTTTTATTAATTAAAATTATATATTAACTTTGCGCCTTTGTTGGTAGGAATGGAATGAAAGTCCTTAGAAAGTTTGATATAGATATTTATAATCTGAGCAACGGAGTTCATGATTATGAATACGTTATAGATAGTTCTTTTTTTGAAAGTTTTGAGGATAGCTACATAGAGAAGGGAAACCTAACTGCAAAAGTAACTCTAACTAAGTCAGAAACTTTGCTTCAGTCTTCTTTTAATATAGATGGCGTCGTAGAGCTTGTTTGTGATAGAAGTTTGGAACTATTTGATTATGAGATCAATATAAACAATAACCTCATTTTTAAATACGGAGAAGATTATGTAGAGCTTACCGATGAGATTGTAACTATACCACATAGCGCGCAAAAGGTAAATATGGCGCAGTATATTTATGAGTTTATCGGCTTGGCAGTACCAATGAAAAAGTTGCATCCCAAGTTTAAAGAGGATGAATTTGAAGAAGCTGATGTACTACTTATATATAGTACCGGCGGAGAAACAGAAAGTCAAGAAGATAACAATGAGGAAATAGATCCCAGATGGGATATTTTGAATAAATTAAAAAAGAATAACAATTAAATTTAAGTAATAATGGCTCACCCTAAGAGACGTATTTCAAAGACAAGAAGAGATAAGAGAAGAACTCATTACAAAGCCGTTGCTTCTACCTTTTCAGAGTGTTCAAATTGTGGTTCACCGGTTCTTTACCATAGAATCTGTTCAGAATGTGGACATTATAGAGGCAAGCTGGCTATTGAAAAAGAATTAGCAGTTTAATTTTTTTATATAGTTCATGAAAATTGCATTGGATGCAATGGGTGGCGATTTTGCGCCCCACTCCACAATAGAGGGCGCTTTATTTGCCAAAAAGTCTTTTGCTAAAGACGTAGAGATTATACTTGTAGGTCAAGAATCTATTATAAAATCACATTTAGCAAAACTTGGCGAAGATGAATCTTTAGTGACCATCGTAAATGCCGATGAAGTTATTGAGATGTCCGACCATCCTACCAAGGCAATTTCACAAAAAAGTAATTCCAGCATAGTAGTAGGCTTTGGCTTGCTAAAAAGCGGCCAGGTAGATGCTTTTTGCAGCGCTGGTAATACTGGGGCAATGCTGGTTGGTTCTGTTTTTATTATAAAACCTTTTGAAGGAATAATAAGGCCATGTATAGCTGGCTTTATACCAAAAGAAGCAGGCCATTATGGCGTAATATTGGATGTTGGCGCCAATGCCGACTGCAAACCAGAAATGCTTGACCAGTTTGCGGTAATAGGCTCATTGTATTCTCAATACACTTTTAATATAGAAAAACCGAAAGTGGGCCTAATGAACCTGGGTGAAGAAGCAGAAAAGGGAAGTATTCTTACACAGGCAGCGCATCAATTCTTAAAAAATAATACAAAAATAAACTTTATTGGCAATATAGAAGGCCGTGACCTTTTTAATGAAAAAGCAGATGTTATTGTTTGCGACGGTTTTACCGGCAACATTATGCTTAAACTTGCGGAATCGTTTTACGAATTAATGATTGCAAGAAATGCCAGAGATCGCTTTATTGATCTTTTCAATTATGCAGAAATGGGCGGCAGCCCCATATTGGGAGTAAATGGGAATGTAATTATAGGACATGGAGTTTCTTCCTCGTTTGCCATAAAAAATATGCTTAATATGGCAATCCAAATCACAAAAGCGGGCATAAATGATAAGATTAAAAATGCTTACAATTAATTATTAAATGTCAAAAGTAAGAGCTGCAATCACAGGAATTTCCGGTTATGTTCCAGACTACATCCTCACAAATCAGGAACTTGAAACTATGGTTGATACCAACGATGAGTGGATATTCACAAGGACAGGGATAAGGCAAAGAAGAATACTAAAAGGAGAAGGAAAGGGCACTTCTCATATGGCTGAAATCGCCATTAAAAACCTTCTTAAAAAAACCAACACCAATCCGCTTGATATTGATCTTTTAATTTGTACCACCACTACTCCCGATTTTGTATTTCCTGCCACAGGAAATATAATATGCGATATGATAGGCGCAACCAATGCTTTTAGTTACGACCTGCAGGCAGCATGCTCTGGTTTTCTATTCGGGCTTGCCACAGCTTCCCAATTTATAGAGACCGGAAAATACAAGAAAGTAATAGTAGTTGGCGCAGATAAAATGTCTTCTATCATTAATTACGAAGACCGCGCAACCTGTATTATATTTGGAGACGGCGCTGGAGCGGTACTATTAGAACCCGATACTACAGGAAATGGCGTTATAGATAGCATACTAAAAACAGACGGCTCAGGCCACCAATTCCTGTTCCAGAAAGCAGGCGGAAGCAGAAGGCCTCCATCCATAGAGACTGTAACTGCAAAAGAACATTACGCATTTCAGGAAGGGGCCACTGTATTTAAGTTTGCAGTAAAGAATATGTCTGAAGTTGCAGCCGAAGTTATGGAAAGAAATAAACTTACCCCGGCAGATATAAACTGGCTTGTTCCTCACCAGGCAAATAAACGGATAATAGACGCTACGGCTGAAAGAATGGGGTTGAGCCCCGATAAAGTGCTCATAAATATAGAACGTTACGGCAATACTACAAATGCTACTATTCCCTTATGTCTTTGGGACTTTGAAAAGAAGTTTAAAAAAGGAGATAACATAATAATGGCGGCTTTTGGTGGAGGCTTTACATGGGGCTCTATTTATCTTAAATGGGCATACGACTCAAAATAATCTATAAAAAGATTGCGTATTTTATTTATTTTTGATTTTTAATTTCGTTTTTTTTAAACAGGGCAACAAAGAGGAGATATTAAATGAAACCAAAAGAAATTCAGGAATTATTAGACTTTATAGCACAATCAGGGCTAGCTGAAGTCAGCATAGAAACAGACCAATTTAAGGTATCTGTAAAAAAATATCAAGATACCCATACAAAATACATTGAGACTCCAATACAGCAAATAGCAAGTCAACAGCCGGTTAATAATAACCAGTCAACCATTTCTAATACTGCTGTAACTCCCACTAAACAGGAGGAAAAACCACAGCCAAAAGAAAACGCCAACGATAAAAACTTAATCACCATCAAATCTCCAATGATTGGTACGTTTTACAGGTCGCCAAATCCTGAAACTCCTCCTTTCATAAATGTGGGCGATGAAATAACGCCGGGAAAACCTGTATGCATTATAGAAGCTATGAAGCTTTTTAATGAAATAGAATCCGAAATAAGCGGTAAAGTGGTAAAAATACTGGTTGAAAACGCTACTCCGGTAGAATACGACCAGCCTTTATTTTTAGTAGAGCCTAAATAATAATCAAAAGAGATGTTTAAAAAAATACTGATAGCAAATCGGGGTGAAATTGCTATGAGAGTAATTCGCGCTTGTGAGGAAATGGGCATTAAAACCGTCGCGGTATACTCTATAGCAGATAAAGAGAGTTTACATTTGCGGTATGCCGATGAGGCAGTATGCATAGGGCCTGCCGCCAGTAAACAGTCCTACCTTAGCATTCCTAATATTATTGCAGCGGCAGAAATAACCAATGCGGATGCTATACATCCGGGTTATGGTTTCCTTTCTGAGAATGCTGATTTTTCTAAAGTATGCGAAGATTATGGCATTAAGTTTATAGGTGCAAGCCCGGCTATGATTAATGCTATGGGCGATAAATCATCCGCAAAAGCAACCATGAAAAAGGCGGGAGTACCCACCATACCTGGATCAGAAGGCTTATTAAGCTCTGTAGAAGAAGGTTTGAAAATTGCCAGCAAAATAAAATACCCTATTATACTAAAAGCAACTGCCGGGGGCGGAGGCAAAGGTATGCGTATAGTAAGGGACAATAAGGAATTTGAGAAAGCCTGGAACGATGCCAAAACCGAAGCGGGAGCTTCTTTTGGAAACTCAGGCCTATATTTAGAAAAATATCTGGAAGAGCCCCGCCACATAGAGATACAGCTTTTAGGCGATAAAAACGGTAAGGTAAGCCACTTTTCCGAGAGAGATTGTTCGATACAACGCAGGCATCAGAAGTTGGTAGAAGAAACGCCCTCTCCAATTATTACAGAACGATTAAGAAATAAAATGGGGGAAGCGGCCATAAAAGGGGCCAAGGCCATCAAATACGAAGGAGTTGGAACTATAGAGTTTCTGGTAGATAAACACGGCGATTTCTACTTTATGGAAATGAATACTCGTATCCAGGTAGAACACCCTATCACCGAAGAGGTTACAAATACTGACCTTATAAAAGAGCAAATTCGTGTAGCAGCCGGGCAAGGCATTTCCGGAAAAAACTTCTTTCCTTACAGGCACGCCATAGAGTGCCGTATAAATGCGGAAGACCCTGCCAATAACTTTAGGCCTTCACCAGGAAAGATTACTAATTTCCATGTTCCCGGAGGTTTTGGCGTGCGCGTGGATACTCATTGCTACAATGGCTATACCATTCCGCCTTTTTACGATTCTATGATCGCCAAGCTAATCACCACAGGCGCTACCAGAAACGAGGCCTTGGCAAGGATGAAAAGAGCCCTAGAGGAATTTGTTATAGAAGGGGTTAAAACAACTATCCCTTTTCACATTAAATTGATGGATGATGCCAAGTTCCGCTCTGGTAAATTCAACACCGCCTTCCTGGAAACCTTCGATTTTTCTAAACTATAAAGGTTACCTAACCTAGAGATGAGAGATAAAAGAAAGCGATGAGACAACTTCTTTTATCTCTTTTATTTTTTCTGTCAGCTTTGGCAAATGCCCAGCGGGATTCTATTAAAACTCCTGCCGTACCAACCCATTTTTTTGAACTGGGAATAAATGCCAATGCCTACAAAGGAGACTTAAACCACAGCTACCAAAAGTTCACTTCTGCAGTTTCTTTTGGTGTAAAGTTCAACACCCAAAAAAGAATAAATCCTCATATAGGTTTAATTATAGGCTCTATAACAGCACAAAACCCTAACTTTCAAACAAATTACTATTCCGGCCCCGATAGCGGTTCAACGCCAAATGCTTTTGTTAAAACCACTTTTTGGCAATTAAACTTCGACTTGCAGCTCAACCTTATAAAAAAGAAATACTTTGTGTTATATTTCAGCCAGGGAATAGGAATGTTCCATTTTAATCCAAAGGACGAAAACGGAAATAGCCTTGTAAATCAGCTAAATACACGTGCGCCTAACGAAGTATATAGCCAAGTAGCTGTCTCTTTCCCTACTTCGTTAGGATTTCAATACTTATTCAAAAATTATGTGGGAGCGGGTTTTCAGGCAGGTTGGTTAAATACCAAAACCTATTATCTTGATAATATTCATCAATTAGGAAATAGGAATACACACGACAATATTCTTTTTTACAGATTCTTAATATACATCCCTCTTACTTTTAAGTAAATCCGCTTATATTTACTTAAACCTTATACCCTTATCATTATGGACTTCACTATCCCTTCCGCCCCTCAGGAAGCTCGGTCGACTTCTGTTAAAAAAATAATTTTTAAAGGAAAAGGCAACGAGTTTTTTAGCGTTTACCTGCTCAGTATCTTTTTAAGTATTATTACCCTGGGAGTCTACTATCCCTGGGCGCGAGTTAAAATACTGAAGTACCTCTATTCCGAAACAGAATTTGAAGGCAGTAACTTCACTTTTCATGGCGTGGGCAAAGAAATTTTTATCGGGATGCTTAAAGCCTTTGCCTTGCTGGGGGCAGTGTTCGGAATATATATACTACTTTTGCTTTATGTAAATATTTTTATCGCTGTTTTGTTTTACTTGGTAGCCCTTATTTTTATAGGCCCAGCGGCAGTAGTTGGCAGCCTTAAGTACCGGGCCTCCCGCTCTTCTTGGAGAGGCATCTACTTTGGTTATAGAGGCTCTTATAAGAGCATGTTCTTTATTCTATTAAAGGGATTACTACTTACTATCGTCACTTTGGGTATATATGGCAGTTGGTTTACCACAAGCCTGTATAAGGAAATTTTAAAAAATTTACGGATGGGAAACCTGACTTTTAACTATAAGGGCCAGGGAGAAGACTTATTTGTAATAAACCTTGTTGGAGGCATATTAAGTAGTCTTACTTTAGGAATTTATTTTTTCAAGTACCAGTCCGACAAGTACAAATACCTTGCAGGAAACATAAGCCTTGACTTGGATGGCCACACGGGTAAACTAAAAGCTACTACTACCGGTTTCGGGTTTTTTAAACTAATGATAGGTAATTTATTTATTATATTATTTTCATTGGGCCTTGCAATGCCCTGGGCAATTATACGCACCATAAGCTTTTATGCTAATAATAGTTTACTGGAAAGTACTATTAACTTTGATGAAATTTTACAAACCGAAAGCGCCCGGGCAAGCGCCACAGGGGAAGGCTTATTGGATTCCCTTGACGCTTTGGATATACAAGTAATATAATGGAATGAAATTGGAAGGTATTTATTTTGACGGCAAATCTGCTAAACCCCTCCCTATAGAGGCAACACTTTACCGCGACTATATAAGTATATACATCCCTGAAACAGTAACTACTATAAGATGGGAACACAATAAAGTAAGAAAGCCAGAAACCTCTGGCGATAATGTAATTCTTAAATATGGAGAAGAATTCCCCTTCCCTACTTTACAGCTTAATAAGCATCAGTTTAATGCTATTGTAAAACAGTATGAGTTATCTCACTACTATGCTTCAGGGGATTTTTTTAGGTCTGCCAGTACGCCAATAGCGCTGCTAATGATAGTGGGCGGATTTATTACCTTTGCGGCAATATTTTACTTCTTTCTTGTTCCCCTTCTTATATCTGGAGTTGCGGAAGTTTTTCCCAGAAACGCCGAAATTTCTATGGGACAGGCCATGAAAAAGAATTTTATCGCCGGTGAAAAAGTAGATTCCGCTAAAACAGTAGCCGCAAACAAATTTGTAAAAAACCTTAAAACCGGTTCGGACTACCCCATTCACGTAACGGTAGTAAAAAACTATGTTAAAAACGCTTTTGCCCTTCCTGGTGGAGAGATAGTAGTCTATTCGGATATACTGAAAGACATGAAGTCTTACGACGAGCTGGTGGCTTTACTAGGGCACGAGATAGGCCATGTGCAGGAGAAGCATACCCTTAAAACGCTGCTCAGAAATGTTTCGGGGTATATTATTATATCCTTGGTATTTTCTGATGTGGCGGGGATAGTAACCATATTAGTTGATAACGCTTCTCAGTTGGAGCAATTACATTACAACCGCGAACTGGAGAGCCAGGCCGATGATTATGGATACAAAGTAATACTAATGAACAAGGCCGACCCCAAAGGAATGGAAGACCTTTTTAAACAACTGGAAGGCGACAGCGCAGCGACAGGAATTATACCTGAATTTTTGCAAAGCCACCCCAAGATAGAGAACAGAATAGAAACCGTTAAAGAGCGGATGAAAGGAGAAAAAAGCGTAGTTGTAAAAAATGATAGTCTTGCCTATTATTGGGCTGAACTTGTAAAGTAGATGGACTTAGTTTTTGATTTAGAATTTATTGATATACTGGGATGGATAGGAGCTATAGAGGTAATAATAGCTTATGTATTGGTCTCCTCCGGCAAAATGACCGGAGAATCTATTATATACCAATTACTTAACCTTACCGGGGCTGTATTGCTTATTGTACAAACCCTGTACAAACAGGCCTACCCCTCCGCTTTTGTAAATATTATCTGGACGATTATTGCCGCTTATTCCATTGTTAAAATTGCAGGTAAATCACAGAAAGCCAAATAAATTCCTCCTTTAATACCAACCTTTAAATCTCATTGTGGTTTAAAAAATAATTTAACAAAAAGTTTTTGCGCAACCTATTAGTTTCGTATATTTAGCAACCTGTTAGTTGCGTGCAAAAAAGTTATGAGCATTAAAAAAGACATATTTCAAGCCCTTGCAGACCCAACCCGAAGAGCCATACTTACTCTGATAACAACTCACGCTATGACGCCTACTGCCATGGCCGAACACTTCAATGTAAGCAGACAGGCGGTTTCTAAACACATAAAGGTACTCATTGAATGCCAACTGGTAAAACAGGAACAAACCGGAAGAGAAAATTACTATCACTTAAATCCCATAAAAATGAAAGAAGCTGCAGATTGGCTGGAGCCATTTCGCCTGCTATGGGAAGAACGGTTTAATCAATTAGACGAATTGTTAAACGACTCTAAATAATAAAAGCTATGACAACACTTTTTTCAAAAGACCTTGCAACTAAAAAAATAAATGTAACGAGAGAATTTGCAGCCCCGGTTGAAAAGACCTGGAAGGCCTGGACAGATCGTAACTCCTTAGACCAATGGTGGGCGCCTAAACCCTGGAGGGTCGAAACAAAATATATGGATTTTAAAGAAGGCGGATACTGGCTATACGCTATGGTGGGGCCTAACTCCGGAGAAAAACACTGGGCCAAGTTAGACTATATAAAAATTTTGAACCTCAAGCATATTATTGTAATAAACAGCTTTTGCGATGAAAATGGTAAAACTAGTCCTGATGCGCCCGGCATGGATTGGAAAATAGTATTTTCCGCTAGTACTGCCGGTACTAAAGTAGAAGTTGATATAACGTTTGCCAGCGAAAAAGACCTAAAGGCAATGCTAGACAGAGGCTTCCAGGAAGGATTTACCTCTGCATTAAGCAATCTTGATGAATTGCTGAAATAATACTAAAACAAAAAAAATTAGTAGTATAACTAATTACATATAAATTATTTGCCTTATTTGTAAAAAAAATAATAGCGTATAGTTAAACGAATTGATAAAATAATGTGTTTCCAGAGAAGCTATGTAAATCATTTCCTATTCAACCAGGATAATCAAGATTTAAAACTTTATATTTTTTAGGAGGACACGCTATGAAAATTACACAAATCGCTATTATTTTTTCTATACAAATTTTAATTGGGCTTGTCTTGGCAAGTTTTATACTCAGAAAAAGAAATACGCCCTTATTTCTTGTTGTTCTATATGGGGTCGCTTCTATTTTGGGGCTTGGAACCCTTATTTACTATAATTCAGACGAGGTAACAGACATACAACACGGCGATTCTATAAGCGCATTGCTTTTTTCTTTTGCCTTGCTACTTGGGCTTATAATGCTTGTTATGGATAAAGCGCTGGGAAATAAAATACCAACCTGGCTGCCTATTTCGCACGGCTTATTTGCTATTTCAGCATATGCCTACCTATGGGTTTATATAGCGGCAAAATAGTAAAACTTTAATTTATTTTTTGTAGCATTCACTCGCCGGGGGCAAGGGATTGAAAGTAAAGGAGTCTATTTAATTTCAAAGGGATCAACAAGAGAGATATCGGCTATTTTCTTAAAATCACGCGTATTGCGGGTAATAAGATTAAGTTGATAGACTATTGCAGTAGCGGCAATAATAGCGTCAGGGATTTTCATTTTGTGTTCCCTGCGTAGTTCGGCGGTTTTATGTTTGACGGCATAATCAAGTTCAATAACCAGCGAATCATTAATGAAGTTTTGCAATACAGCCATATCTTTTTCAGAAGGCGCATCCCAGCAAAGCAGTTCAATCTCAGTAATAGCCGAAATACATGGCTTTGATTCTTTAAGTGAGTTGTCAATAAATAGTTCAGCTTGCGGCGGGAATTGTTGTTGCAGATAGTAGATAACGGTATTAGTATTCCAAAGGTATTTTACTCCCATCCGTTACGCAGTTCATTAAGCTGGTTATCAATATCATTCAGCGATTGCTTGGTCATAGCTCCTTTATATTTTTTCCAATTTGGAGAACCGGACTCATTCTTATCCTTATGCAGACGAATAAGCTGAAGAAGCTCCAAATCCTGTAAAAGTTTTATAGCCTTTTCGTTAATGATGTCGATAGTTACAGTTTTAATCATAATACCTAACATAAAACCTTTATAGCAATTTAACGCAAAAAATAACTAAAATAGTTTCGGATTAAAGCTAGTCTTTTTAGTAGGCCACATACTATTACATTTTTTTAACAAACTTCACCCTTTCTGTGCTAACTTTATTTTTTACGGCACAACTTGCCTTAGTAAAATTTTTTTGGTAAACTAAACTACTATTAACCCGCCTTCCTTAGGATAATTTATTTTGTGCCAACTGGCACAATAAAATCTTTACAAACCGCAAAAATCATACATGCTTAAAAAAGTTAGCAATAAAATTGCAATAAAAAGCAATGAAATTAGCAATAAAATAACAATGAAAAGCGACATGCCACGTAATATTTCTCTTCAACTAGTAGTTTTTTAGGTAGCACAAACTCCGCTGTTTTATACTCCTGATTATTAAATTTAGTGTTAGTAAAACAGTAAACCCTTATCAAAATGTTAGTTGGTACAGCCCCACTTGAAGGTATAGGAGCAAGTGATTGTCGGAGTCGCTACACCTCTCTTCTGACAAAAACCCAGGCTTCTAAAAAGAATTGTTCTTGTAACTCATTAAAGGAAGTTCTGCAAAATACTGCCTCTTCTTTAAAATCAGTAAATTCAGGAAAGTCTGCACAAACCTCGCTAGTAATGTCTTTCAACAATTCATCATCAGCTTCAGTAGGAGTTCTATCAAAAATAGCTCTAATGGTAAATGTATGTTTGTCTGCTCCAATTGTTATGGCTCTTATACTTGGAGTTATCATTCCTAATAAAGCTCTTTGCACAGAAAGCATAACATCGACTCTTTTATACATGTTATTAGTCCTTCCTACTCTCAATATAGCTTACTAGTTCGGCGTACCAGACCTCGCCGTACTTGCGTATCAACGGGTCCTTCAAAAATTTATAAAGCTCCACTCCTGCCTCATTGCCTTTTTTAACGGCGCAGTTGCATATATGCCAGCGTTCGTAGTTTATGGCGTCGTAGTGGTCGTACTTAGTAATGCGTATGGGGTACAAATGGCAGGAGATTGGCTTCCTAAAGTTAACCGCCCCATCGTTATAGGCCATCTCTATCCCGCATTTCAATATCCCTTTCTTATCGTAAACAGCGTAGGCGCATTCCCGCCCTGCAATAATAGGCGTTTCGTATTCCCCATCCCGCTCTATAAACAAGCCCTGCTCCTCAATGGCTTGCAGCCCTTCTTTAGAAAGGTAAGGCT
>Ga0302300_1001098_pt1 | contig 16148 bp, 17 predicted proteins | sample III_Palsa_E1_1_FD_198756 | JGI IMG/M metagenome (GOLD analysis project Ga0302300, IMG submission 198756) | Peat permafrost microbial communities from Stordalen Mire near Abisko, Sweden - III_Palsa_E1_1 | ecosystem: Environmental > Terrestrial > Soil > Palsa > Peat permafrost | place: Sweden... | reverse complement strand
TGGAGCCCCGTACAATACAAATATCTCGATTGGGCAGGCCTCATCAACCTAAAGAACCGCTACCTGTACGTAAACCGTGGCTTTGGCTTCCTGGCATTCTCAGGCAGGCTGGGTATTTGGCCAGAGATTACGGTTATCACTTTGAAGAAGAAGATCGCGTAACCAACATCCCTTGTCATTGCTGAGGAGGAACGACGCGGCAACCCCGTCGCATTCGACATACAAGCGACGAGGTTGCCACGCTATCGATCGCAATGACACTTTGGACATTACATTCAAACAAATTCACTCTCCAATGCTTTTATAAATACATCAAAAGCATTTAACATGGCAACCCGCGATACCAAACAAATAGGCGAACACAATAATAATAAAGGCTCCTATCTAACCAAAGAAAACTGGGAAGTAATGAAGCCCTTCGTACACTTTTCGGCAAAAGCATTAATAGGAATAGGTACTGCACTTTTTGCCATAGTAAAACTGATACCAAAAGCTATAGCGCATAAACCGGAAGAAGGGAAAAGCGATAAGGTGATAAAAATATAATCAACCTACTGTAACCAATTGTCATTTAGAACGAGGTACGAGGAGAAATCTTCTACGGCAGACCTTGCACTTGCAGAGTCGCTTACAGAAAATTTCTCTCTATCGTTCGAAATGAACAAAAAGGAAAAAAAACTAAAGGTTCTTAGCCAGCTTCTCCAGCATTTCCTGCGGTACTTTCTCAAAATCAAGCACCAGGAAACCATCCAGGCAATCGGCAAATTTGGGGTCGATGTTAAAGCAGATAATGTTGGCATTAAGCGCTATGTACTGCCTTAACAATACCGGCACCTTCATGCTGCGGGTTTCTACTTCGGATATCAGGTCATCGAGATTTTTAAAGCTATCCTCACCTGCCATCAGCACATCGGTATCTATCTTTGAGAAATCAACCTTGAACTTCTTACGTGGCTTAACATACTGCGCCATCTCGTGGTCGAAATGGTTACGGTTAATATAATCTACTATAAGCGATTTGGAAAACTTAGAAAACGAATTACTAATACTAACCGGCCCTATCAGGTAACGGTAGCGTGGGTTATCTATCAAAAACTTAAAAATGCCTTTCCATAATAAGAACAACGGCAACGGCTTTTGCTGATATTCCTTGCGGATGAAAGAACGGCCCAGCTCAATGCTCTTTTTAAGCACCGGGATCAGCTGCGCCTTAATTTTAAACAGCTCGGCTACATAAAAGCCGTTTTTACCCATGCTATAGAATATCTCGTCGCCCAGGCCAATGCGATATGCGCCTACTATCAGTTTTGCTTCGGTATCCCAAATAAAAAGATGATGGTAATAAATATCGTACTCATCCAGATCCACTGCCTTATTAGTACCCTCGCCTATCTCTCGGAAAGTGATCTCTCTTAACCGGCCAATCTCACGTATTATATTAGGTATAACCGAGGTTGGTACAATAAATACTTCGTAGTTTTTCTCCTGCCAAACACGGTAAGTATCGCGCAATGGCTCGACCTCCTTTTCTAAAATATCAGCAGGCATCTCCGGTGCAAAGGCCTCCGGAAGTTTTTTTATCTTGAAGATATTGCGCGGATTAAATATCTTTTTCTCTTCCTCCAAACCCGTACCCAAAGCATAGGTGCGTGCCCTTAAAAAGTTAAGCAGCTTGGTGCTATTATTATATTCAGGATAATCGGCAACGTTTATGGGTTTGCCTATGCGCAGCCTTATGGTATCGCCTTGTTTATTAAACAATTCCGATGGTAACTTAGCCGTACGTAACGCCGGATGTATAATGCTTAATAAGTTAAACAATAAACCGTTATTGCCATGAAAATAAATAGGCACTACCGGTACCCTTGCCTTGGCTATTATCTTACCCACAACCGGGTGCCAGAGCCTATCGGTAACCTGTTGACTTTCTATCTTAAAGGTAGATACCTCACCCGCAGGGAAAATACCTATAGGTGTACCTTGCGATAACAACTCCAGTGTGTTTTTTAGTCCGCTGATACTCGACGAATGATCAATATTTTCAAAAGGATTAACAGCTATAAAATAATCGCTTAGGTTGGGGATCTTTTTAAGCAAAAAATTAGCCATCAGCTTGGCATCGGGCCTAACAGTGAGCAGCATTTTTAACAGCACCATGCCCTCAATACCACCATATGGGTGATTGGCAATGGCTATAAATCCACCTGTTTTGGGTATATTTTTCAGATCGCGCGGATCAAATTCTATCTTAACGCCACAGCCATCCAATATCGCATCTATAAATTCGATGCCTTGTTTAGGCTGCGCCTGGGCAAACAGATCGTTCACCTGGTTTATTTTCATCAGTTCCATCAGGAATGCTGCAAGCCCCGGCATTTTTAACTTATCCAGTTTTGTGGCCTTTGCAAATTCTTCGGTGGTGATTATTTTCATTTATCGTATTAAAAGATTGTTTCTATCTGGCAATAAATATTCCCAAATTTATTTAATTTACCCTTGTATTAAAGTCTTTAATGAAATCGCACATAAAAAATTACCTGTCTGTCACAAAAAAAGAATGGAACGGAATGGTTGTGCTGGTTATTTTAATAGCGCTGGTATTATTATTGCCCTACGCTTATCAATTCTTCCACAAAGATAGCACAAAAATTAACGAAACAGATTTCAATAAGGCCGTTGCCCTGTTAAGCAAAGCCGAAATTGACCCATCGATAATTAAAGCGGCATTTGATAAAAAATCGGCAAATGCCATATTATTCGACTTCAATCCTAACAATATATCCGCCGCGCAATGGAAACAACTGGGCCTTAGCGACAGGCAGATCCATACCATTACCAACTACCTGGCAAAAGGCGGTCACTTTTACCGCAATACCGACTTGCAAAAGATCTACAGCATTACCCCCGATGATTATAAGCGATTGGAACCTTATATAGATATCCCGCAAAAAGAAGAATATACATCAAATAAATTAGCACCCGGCGTGACGGTAGAGGTTAATAGTGCCGACTCCACCAAACTTACCCAGGTACGTGGCATAGGCCCATCATTTGCCATGCGCATTATCCGCTACCGCGATAGACTGGGTGGCTTTTATCAAAAGGACCAATTAAAGGATGTTTATGGTGTTGATTCGGCAAAATACGCGGAGATCAAAGATCAGCTTACCCTTAACCCGGCAGCGGTGACAAAATTAAAGATCAACACCATTTCATTTGAATCATTACGACAATTCCCATACCTTACTTATAAACAGGCGAATGCGATTATACAATACCGAGCGCAGCACGGTAATTATACATCTGTAAGCGATATGGAAAACATTGCTATTATAACCCCGGAAATTTTACATAAAATTGAGCCTTATTTAAGTTTTAAATGATAGCAGACCAAATAAAAGCGGCCATACGCGATATACCGGATTTCCCTAAGCCCGGTATCATATTTAAGGACATCACCCCTATTTTAAAAGATCCGGCCTTGTGCCAGAATATTGTAGATGCTTTTGCCGAAAAACTAAGCGGCACTAAAATAGATGTGATAGCGGGAGTTGAGAGTCGTGGGTTTTTATTTGGGTTGATGCTGGCCGTAAAGCTGGGTGTGCCTTTTGTGCCGGTACGTAAAGCAGGCAAACTCCCCTATGCCATCAAACAAAAAGTATACGAGCTGGAATATGGCACAGCCACCATTGAGATGCATACCGATGCCATTGAACCTGGTCAGCATGTTTTAATTCATGATGACCTGTTAGCTACCGGCGGCACTGTAACTGCAGCAAGTGAACTGATCACTGATCTGGGTGGTATTATTAGTGGGTTTAGCTTTGTTATTGGGTTTGGGTTTTTGAATGGGAAGGAGAAGATTGAGGGTTTGAGTGATAATATTGTGGTGTTAGCAGAGTATTAGTTGATGTGCGAATGTGCCGATGATCCCCAAGTTAATGTCTACCTGTCCTTGCTAATACATTTTTTACTTACATTATTTTTAGATGTCATTGCGAGCGATAGCGCGGCAACCTCATCGCGTTCAATATGCATGCGACGAGGTTGCCGCGCTATCGCTCGCAATGACATTTAAATAACGTACAATTAAAAAAAGCGTGGGCCCTTTGACAACAAGGGCGGGCCAGCGCGGGCGGGAATGCCGGTTTAGCTTTTTGGGTGATGTGAGAATACGAAGTATTCGAACAGCGAAAAAAGCGTGAAGAACCGGCAGGGAGCGAGGGAAGCATCCTTGTTGTCTTGATTTTTTGCTACTTTTTTATCAAGAAAAAAGTAGTAGCCTCCGCGGCAATGAGCGGCTTCGAGCGATATGTAAACGATTTGCTAATCCGCCCTGTAGAGCATAGAGATTGCTTCGTTCCTCGTAATGACGCGCGGAGAATAAGAATGAACTACTGCTTTACAAATGCGTATTACTCCTGAACAACTTAATAGCAATCGCTAATAAAATAATACCAAAAGCCTTACGTAAAATACCCAGTCCGGTTTTGCCTAACAACTTCTCCAGCCATTGCACATTTTTAAGTACCAGGTAAACAAACATGGTATTTAGCACAATACCTACTAAAATATCCTGTGTTTGGTATTGGGTTTTAAGGGATAATAAGGTTGTCATGGTACCTGCACCGGCAATAAGCGGGAAGGCTATAGGCACTATGGATACCGTTTCGGGCATTTCCTCTTTAAAAAGACGGATCCCCAATATCATTTCCATCGCTATAATAAATATAACCAACGAACCAGCAATGGCAAATGAAGATACATCAAGGCCGATAATATCCAGCAGCTTATCGCCCACAAATAAAAAAACAACCATTAATACCAGCACCGCTATAGTAGCTTTTTCCGATTGGATATGACCTACACGCTGGCGCATTTCAATAATTACGGGTATAGCGCCCAGTATATCAATGATCGCGAAGAGGATCATTGTAACCGAAAGAATCTCTTTAAAAATTAACGGATGCATAACGTTAAAAGTCAGGTTGTTAAAATTATGTACAAAGATGAAAATAATAAGCAAACAAAAAGGCCCTGTATAATCAGGGCCTTGTAAATATCTTTAGTTGCCTGATGGATTAAGCTGGTGGATCGTGCGGAAGGTTTACAATTCCTTTCCTGATCAGCGAGTGTTTAACACTGTAAGTAAAGTAAACAACAAAACCGATAGCCATCCATATAATTAAACGCAACCAGTTAAATTCACCTAAACCAACCATCATCAGTAAACAAACTACAGCGCCTAATATAGGTACAAACGGAACCCATGGGGTTCTGAAAGGGCGTGGTGTATTTGGATCTGATTTTCTGAGTATAATAACTCCTATACAAACCAACATAAAGGCAAACAAAGTACCGATACTTGTCATATCGCCAACTATATCACCCGGCACAAATGCCGCGAAAAGGCCCACGAATACCAAGAATATAAGGTTTGATTTATACGGCGTTTTAAACTTAGGGTGTACCGCTGAAAATACGGGTGGCACCAAACCATCTTTCGACATAGAATAAAACACCCTCGACTGACCTAAAAGCATCACCAATATTACAGATGAGAACCCGAAAAGTATAGCCACTGTAACCAGTATTGATAGCCAGTGGTAGTTATGCATATAAGTATCAATAGTATAAGCTACTGATGCCTCTTTACCCGGGCCTGCAAATTCTGTATAATTAGCAACACCAGTAAGTACGTGACCAAATAATACATATAATAAGGTACATATAGCCAGTGAAACCAATATACCTATAGGCATATCCCTTTTAGGGTTCTTCGCTTCCTGTGCTGCAGTTGATACAGCATCAAAACCGATAAAGGCAAAGAAAACCACACCAGCAGCGCTTATAATCCCCGACCAGCCAAACTTCCCAAAGTCATGAGTAAAGAAATCAAAAAAGCTTTTTTGTCCATGAAACAAGGCTACCTCGCCGGTATTTACAGGTATATATGGTGTATGGTTAATAGGTTTCATATAATTCCAGCCTATAGCTATAAACAATACAACTATAGCAACTTTAACTATTACAATGATGCCGTTTAAAGTAGCTGATTCCTGTGTACCGCGTATAAGCACTAATGAAAGCACTACTATAATAAATAAGGCTGGGATGTTTATTATGCCATTTACACCTTGTAACGATGATTGAAACGGCGAATGGCAGAATTGATAAGGTATATCAATCCCAAAATTTTCTAATAGCTTGTTAAGATATTCAGACCACGCGATGGATACGGTGGCTGCACCAACAGCATATTCAAGTACAAGGTCCCATCCAATTATCCAGGCTACAACTTCGCCCATGGTGGCGTATGAATAAGTGTAAGCACTACCAGCTATTGGTATCATGGCGGCAAATTCGGCATAACATAGACCGGCAAGTCCGCAACCTATAGCTGCAAGTATAAATGCCAATGTAACGGCGGGGCCCGAATGGTCGGCAGCGGCGGCGGCGGTACGTACAAATAAGCCAGCTCCAATAATTGCACCTATTCCTAATGCAACAAGATTACCCGGTCCTAACGTTCGTTTTAGTGTTCCTTCGCCTGTTTCAGCTGCTTCCTTTAATAGTAAATTAAGAGGTTTTTTAAATCGCATAAACAGTTTTTTATATAAAGTCAGTTAACAGCCAAACCTAATTAATTTTATTGATAACCAAAAGCGGTGTTTTAACAATCAATTTGCAAATTTTACCCTAAAAATTAATATGTTTTTAATCATTTTCGTAATTCTTTATTAAATATTGAACAAAATGAACGATAATTTGCATTATAAGAAAAATATTGCTTAATTTTATTCTTATAAGTTTTAAAACTCAAATCTTACGCCCATGAAAGAGTTACAAATCTTCCGCATCTTCGCGCTATTCCCACTTATAGGAATTTTAACCCCTGATTTAGCCGATGGCTTTCATATTTCATTTGCATCTATACCGGCAGAGCATATCATTGTTGATGCAACCTTATTAATATGCATTGCCATTTGTTCCGCCGGAATCATGATTGCAGATAATGCTCAGGCAACTTCCGATAATACCGCCCTGGCTTAATATTAATAAATCACTGGGTTTGTTTATTAGTTAAAAAGGCTGGTAAATATCCTTTTTTATTGCATTATTTATTATGACATTGAAATTAAATGTTTAAACAAGTAATTTCAATTCTATCCTTATCTTTGTCTTAAAATATTTAATAAATAATCAGCAATGAAAAAAATTATCACCCTTTTGGCTTTTGTAGCATTACAAACAGCTGCATTTGCACAAACTACATGGAATGTAGATAAAGCACACTCTCGTTTAACATTTACTGTAACTCACTTATCACTTTCTGATGTTGACGGTTTCTTTAAAGATTTTGATGCAACCATCACCAGTACTAAACCCGATTTCAGCGATGCAAAATTTCAGCTTACTGCAAACGTAGCATCTATCAATACTGATAACGATATGCGCGATGGCGATCTGAAATCAGAAAAATACTTTAACGCAGCTACATTCCCTACACTTACATTTACCAGCACCAGCGTTAAAAAAACCAGCCCTGGTCATTACAAACTTACAGGTAACCTTACCCTGCACGGTGTTACTAAATCAGTAACTATGGATCTTTGGTACCGTGGTACTATTGTTAACCCAATGAGCAAAGCTAATGATGCAGGTTTCAAACTTACAGGCACGCTTAAACGTTCTGACTTTGGTATTGCCTCTGGAGTTCCTGATGCAATTGTAAGCGACGAGATCGCAATTAAAGCTGATGGTGAATTTAGCCCGGCTAAATAATTAATAATAAGATTTATGCTTTTAACAGCGCTCTTGCTTTTGCAGGGCGCTGTTTTTATTTGAGTACGGCTAGATCCTTTGTGCGCTCAAATGTCATGGTGCGGCCTATAAATTTAAAATGCCAGTATCCTTTCAGTTTCAGGGTACCATTCTCATCAATATAGGCCGATGCGTTCCATTCCCGGCCGTGCTTGGCATCATATATCATGCCCTCTTCCCACGAGTTACTTTTGGGCGTGTAAACCATATTTCGCAGTACACTCATACCCAATATTTTGCGGGTTCGCAATGTTTTATCCGGATTATTTTCATCTACCCAATCATGCATCAGTTTATCGCTGCCGGCATCAAACCAAATTATTTTTGCCTGGTACTCATTATTAACTCTGCAAACCTCCACTATCAGGTTCTTTTCGTTTGATACCCACCTGCCGCAAATAAAGTCGGCTGCCGACTGCGCATAGGTCGTTGTATTGATGAGCATCAACATAATTACTACCCCGAAACTAAAAGTCAGCCTGGTATTCATACAGGTAATTTATGTTTAATAACGTTACCACCTTAATGATACATCTCTAATCTACAAAAGTTTTCTGGTGGATTAAAAAGCACAATAAAATACTTTGATTTTGTTATTTATTCATATTTTTATCCACCGTCGAACCTTAACTTTTTTTTCCTATAAAGTTGTGCTATTAAATAATAAAAAAGGTGTGAAAAGTACTCCGTTAAAAAGCTCCATTATAAAACACCTGTATTTTGACAAAGGGCAATCATGCGCCGAGTTAAGCGAGATATTAGATAAGAGCCTTCCATCTACATCAAAAGCTATTAACGAACTTATTGAAGAAGGCCTGGTTGTTGAGGATGGCTATGCACGATCAAGCGGCGGGCGCAGGCCGTTGGTTTACTCCATAAAAGCGGATGCCATGTACATGCTCACCGTAGCTATGGACCAGTTTATTACCCGCATTCAATTGGTCGACCTGCTCAACAATCCGGTGGCAGATATGATCGTATTTGAGCTGAGGCTGCTGAATAACCAAAACGCGCTAACGCAACTACTTGAGCAAATAAACGATTATATTGAAAATGTGGGCATACCGCGCGATAAGTATGCAGGCATAGGTATAGGTATGCCCGGCTTTATTAATGTAAACGATGGCATTAACTACACTTACCTTGATGCCGACGGCCAAAGCCTTACCCAACTGATCACCCTGGAAACGGGTGTAGCAACCTATATTGATAACGACTCGAGTTTGATAGCCTTAGCAGAACAGCGCTTTGGCATAGCCAAAAACCAAAAAGATGTAATGGTGATAAACCTGGGCTGGGGTATTGGCCTGGGTATGATAGTTAATGATGAGATTTATCGTGGCCACAACGGCTTCGCCGGTGAGTTTAGTCACATTCCATTGGCAGATGATAGCACCCTTTGTTCCTGCGGCAAGCGTGGTTGCCTTGAGGCCGAAGCATCGCTACTGGTAGTGGTGAAAAAGGCTATTCAAGGAGTAAAAGAAGGCCGGGTATCAAGCCTTCAATATTTCGAGGAGGAGCATCCAAAATTGGTGGGCGATGCTATAATGGAAGCAGCCAATAATGGCGATCAGTTTGCTATTGAACTCCTGACCGATGCCGGTTACAAAATTGGCAAGGCCCTGGCTATACTCATACATATTATGAACCCTGCAAGCATAGTTTTAAGCGGCAGGGGTGCCATTGTAGGCAAACTTTTACTGGCACCTATACAACAGGCCCTTAATAAATATTGTATTCCCCGCTTGGTCGCCAGCACCGAGCTGTTGATATCAGAACTTGGTTTTGATGCCGAACTGGTTGGCGCCGCTATACTGGTTATGGAAAATCTGACAAATTAGTGAGTGGTGAGCAGTGAATAGAGAGTAGTTTTAACAACCGCAAACAACTCACAATCCACTACTCACTACAACAATTCTATCAGATCATCAAGCTTATTAATCGTAGCAATCTGCCCGCTTTCAACAACTCCAAAACCGTACGATGCAAAAATAAAAGGCACGCCTGCTTTTGTGCTTGATTCATAATCGCCCGTGGTATCGCCTACATAAACCGGGGCAGCAAGCTGGTGATCATTCACAATATCTTTAATATTCTCCGCCTTAGGCTGGCCCTTTGTACCATAACACTGATGGCCCAAAAAGTAATGCCCCAACTGGCTAAACTCCAAAAATGTTTCTATATAATTGCTCTGGCAGTTGCTTACTACAAATAATTTGTATTTAGTTCCCAGGTATGCCAGCGTCTCTTGCAAATGAGGGTAAAGCTGGCCTCCATTGCGTTGTAGCATTTCGATTTCCTTTACACTGGCTATACCCTTAAAATCATTACGCTGCTCTTCGTTAACCAGCGGCAACAGCTTTTCAAATATGGCGTTGTAAGCCATTCCTGTTATTGAACGTACGGTTTCGATTGTAAAATCAAGGTCGATATAATCAACCTCGTTCTTAGCTGCCTGCCAGGCTTCTGCTACATTGCCTGTACTATCCCAAAGGGTGCCATCTAAATCAAATATTATACTGTCGAATTTATTTTTCAGTGAGTTATTCATGCCGAAATATGTATGTCGGCAAAAATAGTAGTATAATTTTAAGTAGGGCGACGTTATTTGTTATTTTGACACAAATGATTTTATTTCTGCTGATTAGTTAAGGATATGCGCTCCGTTTAACTCACACGATCTACCCTTCGCTGGATCACCCTCTTTGCTGCGCACAAAGAGGGCTAAATAGTTACTTCCCCTAATTTCTTTGCGGCTTGCCGCAGAGAGGATGGTCGAGCGAATTAGCAAAGACTGGGTGAGTTTACGTAGCGCGCCGAAGTTCTGCGTTAGGGATGGCAGCGAATACCGGCTTGTGATTAAGGCTTGTGTAGTATGAGCGTACAGCCCGGCCGAAGGAAACGCCCAAATAAACGCGCTCCGCATAAATAATTTGCAAACCTCAACAATCAATCGTAATATTGCGATATAATTATGGGGCTTACAAAAACCGAAATATTTACCGACGAGCAAAACAGGCTTGCCTCCATGCTGAAAGCAATGGCGCACCCTGCCCGTATCGCCATTTTGCAGCAGATAATCAACGCCAATGCCTGTATCTGTGGTGATTTAGTAGAGGAACTTGGCCTGGCACAGGCTACTATTTCACAGCATTTAAAAGAATTAAAAAATGCGGGCCTGATACAAGGCAAAATTGAAGGGGTAAGCGTTTGCTATTGCATTGAGCCCACAGCATGGGCGTTACTGAGCAAAGAACTGGGGATGTTCTTTAATTCATACAAAAACCCGGGTAGCTGCTGTTAAAAAAATTTGAACAAATCAATCGCAATATTACAATTAAATAATAGAATTATGAATACTGCCGAAACAATAAACTGGAAAACATTTAAGGAAAAACTGCTGCAAAACCCTGAACTGGATCTGCAATTTCAATATGCCGGAAACAAAAGGGTTGATGCGGCCTATCACATTACCGAAATTAAACAGTCCCCCATAACCTCTGTTGATTGCGGCGGTGTTATGAATAAATGGACAGAGATAATCATACAGCTTTGGGAGCCGGAAAATCAACAGCAATTACGGGCCATGAAAGTGAAAAAGGCTTTATCAATAATTGATGTTGTTGATAAAGCATTGCCTCTGGATGATTCAGCAACCGTTAAAATAGAGTTTGGCAATTCCGTTTTCGATACCCGCCAGCTATTCCCTAATGAGATCATAATTAATGGTGAAGATTTAATTGTTGACCTGCGGCCTGATGCGGTGCAATGTAAAGCTATTGACCGTGGTGGTAGTTGCGGCACAACCGCCAGCGGTGAGGAATGCTGTGCCCCTGCCGAAAAGCCAAAGACTGAGTTAAAAAATCTGGCTACAACATCGTGCTGTACACCTGGCTCAGGTTGTTGCTAATGTATAACACACTTACAGAATGAAAAACATATTAGTACTATGCACGGGCAACAGTTGCCGCAGTCAGATAGCCGAGGGTTATTTAAGACACTTCGCTGGCGAAAAAGCACAAATTTACAGCGCAGGCATTGAAACACATGGCGTAAACCCCAAAGCTATACAAGTAATGGCGGATGATGGCATCGATATATCCAACCACACCTCTAACAATATTGATGAGTACGTGAATATCCCTTTTTACTACGTGATAACCGTATGCGATAATGCCCAGGAGAATTGCCCTTATTTCCCAACTAAAGCACAGCGTTTTCATTACAATTTCCCCGATCCGGCCAAAGCTACCGGCAGCGCTGATGAAGTAATGAATGAATTTATAAAAGTGAGAGATATGATAAAGGATTACAGCGACAAATTTATAAATGAGCATTTGGCATGAGCGCGAACAATTGTAACCCTGCCCAACGCAAAAGTCTTTCTTTTTTAGATCGATACCTCACCCTGTGGATTTTCCTGGCGATGGCTGTAGGCATAGCACTGGGTTATTTCATCCCATCGGCTCCGGCATTTATTAATTCTTATTCCAGCGGCACTACTAATATTCCTTTGGCTATTGGCTTAATGTTAATGTTGTATCCGCCCCTGGCAAAAGTAAAGTATGAAAGTGTAGGTGAAGTATTCAGCAATAAAAAGATCCTGGGTGCCTCCCTCCTGCTTAACTGGGTAGTCGGGCCAATATTGATGTTCGCGCTGGCTATTATCTTTTTACATAACTATCCTCAATATATGATTGGGCTGATACTGATTGGCCTGGCCCGTTGCATAGCCATGGTAATGGTTTGGAACGAACTGGCTGATGGTAACCGCGAATATGCTGCCGGACTGGTTGCCATAAACAGCATTTTCCAGGTATTGCTTTACAGCATTTACGCTTACCTGTTCATTACCCTGCTATTACCTTTATTTGGTTTTAAGGGCTTGGTAATTAACATCACTATTGGGGCTATCGCAAAATCAGTTGGCATTTACCTGGGCATTCCTTTTGCCGCCGGTATCATCAGCAGGTATGGGTTAATCGCGCTAAAAGGCAAAGACTGGTTTCAGCAGAAGTTCATTCCGCTTATATCACCCATTACTTTAATTGCATTGCTATTTACCATTGTGGTAATGTTTAGTTTAAAAGGCCGGTTAATAGTGCAGATCCCTTTTGATGTATTGCGTATTGCCTTGCCACTGGCCATTTACTTCGCCATTATGTTTCTGTCCAGTTTCTTTTTAGGTCGATATATGGGTGCTGACTATTCACAAAATGCTGCCATATCATTTACAGCCGCAGGTAATAATTTTGAACTGGCTATTGCCGTTGCCATTGGCGTTTTCGGCATTAACAGCGGCGAGGCTTTTGTAGGTGTGATAGGTCCGTTGGTTGAAGTTCCGGCCTTAATTGCACTGGTTAACGTTGCCTTTTGGCTGAAGAAGAAATTTTACAAATAAAATCAGTGACATCTCCCCGCCTGTGCTTGCATTTCAATAGCTTTCAATTAAATTAGTGATTATAACCATTATCACTAAATGACAACCACCACAATTGAACCTTCCATCTGGACCTTACCGCAAAAACTGGCTTTTCGGTTTTTCATGATCTTTTTTACACTTTACATTATCATGGAGCCGAATGGTGTATTGCCGATGTCTGATTGGCTATCGGGTATTTACATGTTGCCATTTCAGCATTTTATACCATGGGCGGCAAAAAGCATATTGCATATTCAAAACCCGGTAGTTGTTGAACAAACCGGCAGCGGCGATACCGCTTATGATTACCTCCTGATGCTGTTTATGGTAATTTCGGCGATAATTGGCATGCTGCTCTGGACAGCAATGGACCGCACTACTAAAAACTATAACAAGCTATTTTATTGGCTTTGTGTAATTCTGCGTTATTATGTGGCCATTACTATGGTGGTGTATGGCGGCCTTAAAGTGGTTAAGCTGCAATTCCCGGCACCAACACTGGGTCGCTTAATGGAACCGTTGGGCAATATGTCGCCCATGGGATTGGTATGGACATACATGGGGTACTCAAAGGTGTTTAATTATATTACGGGCTGCGCCGAACTTACTGTTGGCCTGTTGTTGTTTTTCAGGCGCACCACTACGCTGGGTGCTATTGTAGGCATATTTGTTTGTGGCAATGTAATGGCCGTTAATTATTGCTTTGATGTACCGGTTAAGCTACTATCAACCATGCTGGTGGTAATGTGTGTATTCCTGCTGTTCAGGGATTATCACAGGTTGATGAATTTCTTTTTTAAGAACCGCGAGGCAGCGCCATCAAATCTTTCGCCACACCGATTTAAAACTCCTTGGAAAAACCGGGTGCTTACAGGTATTAAGATAGCATTGATAGGATATGTGTTATATGCCAACATCTACATGGCATTTTACTGGGGTTCGCCCGATGATGCAAAGAAGCCACCTTTGTATGGTATTTATAATGTGGAAACCTTTATAAAAGGTAAAGATACGTTGCCGCCTTTAACCACCGACACTACCCGCTGGAGTAAACTGGCCATAGATAATGATGCTAACGTACAGCTTATGAATGATAGTACGATTGGCTATTTATTTACGCTTGATACCGTGCGCCATCATTTTATAATAAGCCGGCATAAGTACATTTTACGTTATACCATACTAAAACCCGATACCATTATGTTACAAGGTACCTGGAAAACAGATTCTGTACAGATAAAATTGGTTAAACACGGAAACACTGCTTTTCCGTTAATGAGCCGGAGCTTTCACTGGATAACTGAGCAAGGATACAACAGGTAATGTACCCTATGTATTAATCAGAGTTGTTCAGAAGATTAGAAAAAAGGAGGCAAGGAGGCACTCGAAGCATGTGGGTAAAGGCCTTTACGCCTACCCTTCGAGTGCATCAGGGTGACCCCATGCTCAATATTTGTAATAAATCCGAACACCTATAATGCATCAATAAAAAAAGGCGGCCATCAAAATGCCCGCCTTTTTATCAAAATTAAACCAACCAATTATTATACACTCATTTACGTAGTTTTTAACAGCATGGTTTTCAATAAATTAAATTAATTCATCATCTGCCGGTCCGGAGTGGCTGCTTTCGTAGTGCTTTAATATTTTGGCCTCTACGTAAAATATGATCTCCTCAGCAATATTCTTCGACTGATCACCCACACGCTCCAATTTGCGGATGATAGAAAGTATATAAAGCGCCTCAGGCAAACTGTCAATATCAGCCTTAATTACTTCAGAAACTGTAGCCGATGCGTTATCATTAATAGCATCCAACACATCATCACGTTTAAATATGCTGCGGGCAAGTACAGTGTCCTCTTTTTCAAAAGCGGTACGGGTATCTGTCAGTATATTTACAGCTTCGTCATACATACGGATCATCGAGGTGCTTTCCATAGCAGCCAGGTCAAAGTTTACTGATGAATCCACCACATATTTTGCAATACCTGCAGCAATATCGCCAATACGCTCCAGGTTGGTGTTTATTTTTAAGGCCGCTAATAAAAAACGCAGGTCGATAGCAACTGGGCAATGCAGCGCGAAAATATTTTCGCAGTCCCTGTCTATCTTTAGCTCAAATGAGTTTACCCTTTTCTCCTTGATCAGAACTTCGCGTGCCAGGTCCTTATCAAACTGGACCATGGCATCCTTAGCCTTGTTTAATTGCGACTGTACCAGTATCCACATACTGATCAGTTCCTTTTTAAGCGCGTTTATTTCGTTTTCTAATGGTGTCATCTCTTTTTGGGTTTAATATTTTGGATTCAAGAGTTAAGATTCAAGAATCAGAAAAAGCACATCCTGGCTCCTGACTCCCGATTCTTGCTTCTTTTATGAAAACCTTCCTGTTATATAATTTTGTGTACGCTGATCGGCCGGGTTGGTGAACATTTGCTTGGTATCATCAAATTCAACCAGTTCGCCCATATAAAAGAACGCTGTCCTGTCGCTTACACGTGCTGCCTGCTGCATATTGTGGGTTACAATAATCAGCGTATAGTTTGCTTTCAGCTCATGAAACAGTGCTTCAACACTTGAAGTAGATATAGGATCAAGCGCCGAAGTTGGCTCATCAAACAAGATCAGTTCGGGCTGCATGGCAATAGCGCGCGCTATACACAAACGCTGCTGCTGTCCGCCTGATAGAAAGGTACCTTTTTTATGTAATGAATCCTTAACTTCTTTCCACAAAGCGGCGCTTGTTAATGATTTTTCTACAATTACATCCTTATCAGCCTTCGATATTTTAATACCATTGAGCAAATAACCGGCAACCACATTTTCATAAATACTCAGATTTGGGAAAGGGTTAGGGCGCTGAAACACCATCCCTATTTTCGACCGCACATAAATAGCG
>Ga0302300_1001095_pt1 | contig 16164 bp, 15 predicted proteins | sample III_Palsa_E1_1_FD_198756 | JGI IMG/M metagenome (GOLD analysis project Ga0302300, IMG submission 198756) | Peat permafrost microbial communities from Stordalen Mire near Abisko, Sweden - III_Palsa_E1_1 | ecosystem: Environmental > Terrestrial > Soil > Palsa > Peat permafrost | place: Sweden... | reverse complement strand
GGGGGGTATTCATTAGTGTATAAACAAAGATTTAATATTGGAACTATAATTACAGTATGTAAAATAAAATATTTAACTATTACTTGTTACACAACTGTTATTTGTAAACATGTTTCTCATTTGGATGGTGAAACGTAGAACAACACAGAAGGAATAATATTGTTACCAGGTAACAATAATTGGGGTACCTAATTTCTTACAGTACTGGGTTAAACATGGGGTTCAACTAACTAGTTTAATACCTTTCGCATGTATATATGGTTAAATATAATTTCAGCCATCTTTACAATGACAGAACTTATCTCTGTCTTGTTCATGTAGTTGGGTACTGGTATATTCCAGATTTTGTACCAGATTTCGAAATCCAGACTGGAAATGTTGTTAATTCTAATTTCGACAGTAGCCTGATGATCAAGTGAATGAAAATTATCGGCTTCTTGTTGTATTAGCTGTCTTAGATTTATTATAAAACCAAATCCTCCACGAATGGAACCGGGAAATGGACTTTTGATATCTCTAACATCAATATCACTATAGTAATCGAAATGTACATTGACAGTGGATGAAAATATATCACCATCAACGGATATCGACTGTGGTAACATGTCGATGATTGAAGGAAGGGCAGTCTTTACATCCCCCCCCAAAAAATATAGTATCACCGAGGTATTTATCCTTTGGTAAAGGTAAAACTTCAACAGATCTGTACTCATTAATAAATGTTGTATATAGGGGTCCATAACTGGATATTTTTCCACATCCAACCAAATATTGGTTGGAATATAACTTACATACTTTAATTTGTTGGGAATTATAGTTCGAAGGATTAAAAGTCCAAGAAACTTGTCTGAAACAACATCACCCAGTTGGTGTTTGAGATAACTTAGATATGATGTTGTTGACCTTATTGACTTTGTCACCCAACTTGTCACCCACTTTTCCACTAATTTTGTGTGAATATCAACACTTGCGTCTCCTCCTCCTCCCTTAAAGATAGGATGTAACCATCCTCATGAATAGTAGGATACGTCCTGTCACCAAGAAACCGGGTATTAAATTTTACGTTATTACCATTAACTGTATAGTTAACAATCATAAACCTATCATAGTCATTAATGGGTTGTTGAATTATCTCTCCATTGCCAACCACTATTGTATCCAAGATACTTTGATCCATATTGTTGTAGTTTAATATTTTTTATACCAATAAATAATTTATTTAGTTACAATACCATTTAATTAACAAACCTTGTTTGTTAAATCCCTTCTTACACACCACTATATCAATTAATACATCATTACAACAACGTAATTGTTGTAATTATGTAGTTGTTACTCGATATTTGTAACTTTAATAAATGTTTATCTTGTTGGTGTTTGTAACTTGGAGTTACAAATAGTAGTAAAGTATTGTAATTTTAATACTAGTGTGTGTTTAACGGTTTTGTAATGATGTGTATGTTTATAGTTACAGTTCGTATTGGATTAAGATGTTAGTCTTGTTGGCAACTGCGATGAGATCTCTGGCAGTATTGGAGAAGGTTGGGTATTTGGCCACATTAATCTTTTCCACCCGACTACCAGGGTTGAGGTTAATCTGTTCTAGCAGGAAGACAACGCTGTCATGTGTAATCCAACTATCCCACAGAAACAGATGGGTAACAGAAGTGTTGGTAGCGAAACCAACAGCAATCTTCTTTAGGTCTTGGTCACACAAACGCACTGGATGACCAATGCAACCACCCAAAAATAGGTACTTGAGCGATGTACAGTGCTGCAACAAATACACGATAGCATCCGGGTTCCAATTATCCTTGGAATAAAAGGGATTGCAAGTTAACCTCTCCAACTTGTTATGCATGGCAATACGCCCATAAAACATGTCATAACGAAGAAGTGCACCTTGACTGCTAAGGTCATTAATCTCATTGAGATGATATAATGGGTCCTCCTCCGCTGTTTCACAACCATCATAATAATCACATTCACCCCCAAGAGCATTCTGAACTGTAATCAAACGGTGCACAACCTGTGTCACCTGTCCTTTCTTGAGTTCATCACAAGCCAACTTCAACAGATCTTTAAGACTAAAGACATCCTCTCCTCCTTCACCACTTTCCTCCTTACCATCCTTATCATCCTTATCATCCTTATCTTGTTTTTGTTCTTGGGACTGTTGTTGTTCAACAGTAACAAGTTTGTCAACAGTAATGTCAAACATGTTTTTGTGGTAGTATCCACTACTTGCTACTTTATAAAGTCAATTTTCACATATGATGACCACGGTGTTTTTCCGTTGTAATTATTACAAGTTGGTACCAACGACAATGAAGATGTACAAAGTAACATGTTAAAATAACAATGAGTTATAGTTATAAATTGTTACTGTTTTAATATTTTGTAACCCAGAGTTACAAACTTATGAATACATTTCAACCTTTAATGACATTTAACCATTAAATAATAAGAAAGTATCTTGGCTGTATGGTCCGAAAGGGTTGTCTTAATTGGAGTGAGACCAATGGTAATATAATTTGTTATTATTTGTGTTAATCCGTTGTGAACCCCTCTCCCTTCTCCCAAGTCCAATCACCGATAATTAGTTTGTTCTGGTCACCAATAACAATTATATTAAACAGTAATTGTTTACCATCATATACATTAATCTTTGGTGTTTTTTGTTCATATCATCATATATGAACCATGTTTCTATATTATCCAAATTTTGGTGTTTAAGATTATGATCATACAAACAAGATGTATCCTTAATAATTTGGATAAACTTATCTCTAACCAACATGTCAAGATGTGATAGCACATACATATTCATGAGGTAATCAGTCAGTAATTCATGGTAATCAAATTCAATGAGTTCATCGTACTCATAGTCAATGATTGTAATATAACTAACAAAGCATATATTGGGATTTGTATTAACGGTAATAAACAGTTCACCGGGTGTGATGGTAAAAGTTATAATTCCTGTACTCATGTAATCCACCTCGTTTGAAACACCAATTTTACCTGTTTAATTCTATTAAACATCGATACTTCTATACCCTAGCTGTTTCCCTGAATTAGATTATTAAGACGATAACTCAGTCCCCTCTCTATCAGTAGCAAATATCACTTTCTTCCATGTTTTGAAATAACAAACATAAATACAAAGAATAACATAGTTAGAACTACTACAACTTGCATTTCTTACACTCTTTACATATTCAACAATGTGTTATATTGACTATAACAAGAACTAATTATTATTTTACTATTTTACAATCCAGAATTGTAAATACAATAAATACTATCTTCTTATTTCACATCTTGATCATATAAATGTTATGTTGATCATAACAAAATTATTTGGATATGTATATATTTTCGTCATATAAAACATAATGGGTGAAAGTTATGAAAGTGGTAATATTTCATTGTATGGTGAAAGAGATAATGGACAGTACATAGGACGTAACAGGTATGGGGAGGTTGAAAGGTATAGGAATGATAATGAGGAAGGACAAGAACATATAACACATGGACAAAGTAGGCGACAGAGAATGAACGGAATGGCGAATGACAAAATGAGTCAACCAATTAAGGAATTCAATCAACTGTGGTACAATAAATGGGTTACTGATCCATATATTAGAAAGTTTAAGTTGGCTGAGCTATTAGTTAAGTTACATTACATGGGTTTAGTGCCAGATATGAAGAGAAAGCGCTTATCATTTACGATCAACAGTAGTGGTGGTGGTGTCGAAACATTCATAGATAGCAGTCAAACACGAACAATAGGACAACAAGACTTGTATGGTTTGTGTGTATTGTCGTTTACAGATGATGACCAACTATATGAGTTGTCATGCAACTTCTCATTCGATGAATCAGACCAATCAAACTATTCATACATTAGTCCTAGTACGGTATTAAATGGTTTTTACATGTTAGAACGAACAGACAATTACTCTAAACAAAATTTAGTTTATTATACCAACTATGTTAATAACGAATCGGCACCCATATCGGTTATTATAGAAAACCAAAGTGTCACATACATATTAGACCAAACAGACAGACACAAGTTTGTTGTGTACTCGTACGATGACTTCACTGGTGATTACAGTCCCTTGTTTCCACACGCCAATCTGTCTTGGCCTCAACGACAGGCAAAATTGTATGACATTATACATGAATACATTCCTGATCATAAGGAAACATATGATGTTGCAAACAATGTTAAAACTGTACATGAATATGTTAATGGACACTGGACTACCATACCTGTGGGTAAGATATACAATAACACATTACCTCGTACTATAAGTCAGGCTATAGAAAACCGTCATTTGATAGATATCAACAGTACTCATGTACTATCTCCAAAGAATACTTTGTACACAATGGCAGACCTCAAAACCATAGCCAGAGATTTACACTTAACGACTGACGGTCGATACACAGACTTGGCTTATCGCATTTGGAATGAAATTAGAAGATACGATGATGAAAACTTTCGAGGATAATAGTAACCACTTCACTTATTATTTAGAACATATAAACAAATAGTATTGTGTAAAACATAATCTTCATATTAACATTAAAAACATTAAGTAATAAAACAAACATGTGTTTGTACTTTACACATTTAAAGTTTTAAATTATTGTAAGTGTATAAAGTACACTATATGATTATTAACCTATACAGTAGGTTAATTATGTTGTGGTAAACAAAATGTTACTTGTTTACTTTTATAGATATAACACATCTTCTATATGTTTGTTGGTTAGTAATATGTTATGGTTACTATTACAACTAAGAGGTAGTTAAACAACACATTGTTGTTTAACACAATATTTAAAACATGTCATAACATGTCATAACATGTCATAACATGTCATAACATATACTATAAAAAATAAATGGTCAAGTGATCAAGTGATCAAGTGGTACCCAAAGTATTAATAACGTTAAGTAGGATTCAACACAACATTAATATGTTTTTAACACTACACAGTTAATCACACTAACAAATGTGTACAGAAATTACAGCTAGTAGTCAACATAACAATTTATAAAACATGGATTAGATCCACGTTAATAGTTTATATCAATGGGTTTTCACAGCTCACATATTGTGACGTACTAATATTTAATATTGTAGGTATATATATATATATATATATGTTTATGATTAATAGAATTTGTAGTTGACATTTACGTCTCCAACAATGGTGGATTTAAATGTTAAGTGTTTAAGTTGAGACGAGAGTATATTATTATTGTTAATGTTGTAAGTTCGTACACCATTTTGATCCCATTCAGTATATTTAAATTTGGAGGTTTTTGATGTTTGGTCTCCAAACCTATATTCGTATTTGAGTTGGCCACACTTATGTGTTTGCTGAATATGTTGTTTATCCTGTTGTGTAGATGTTAATATAGAAGTTGGTGGCCACCACATTCTAAATGTACCAGTTTCTTTACCATGTTGATCAAAGTGATACTGTTTCATGATATGGTGTTGTGATGTATCGTAATACTCCTTATAGCAACCAATACGAACATCATTATTGAATGTTGTTTCGTATCTAATATTACCAGATCTGTACCACAGTCTCCAATCACCATCTCTTTTACCATAAGAATAATGGCCCTGTTGCACCTGAATACCAACACCACGACCCTGATAGTACTTATTATAAATACCACTTTCGACACCCATTTCATACTGTATTACCCATAGTAAACTACCGTTAGAACACCATAATATATCACAACCATGTTGTTTCCCACCCCAATACTGAGACAAATTAAGTATTTTATCATTGGAGTACCAACTGATAACACATCCGTGATAATTACCATTTTCGTAATTCATTTCTCTCAAGAGAAACTTCTTTCCTGACGTTAATGGACACCAAAACTTGTAGATTCCATGTCTGTGATAATCTTCAGTGTGATAATCCTCAGCGTGACAGTCTTTAGCGTGACAGTCTTCAGTGTGATAATCCTCAACGTGACGTCTACGCAAACACTCAAGTTCTTTGATGTCTTTATTATCGTCATAGTATTTAATACTAGTTGTATATTCAAAGTCGTGAATGACATAATTTTTATCTTTGTTAATTATTATCCAATCACGGATGAATAGCTCATCCTCTGAAATACAAGTAGGCACGAAACATAACGGAATATGTAGATAAATATCTCGTTTAATGTTGGGGTGCAAATCCATGTTTATATTGTTATCACTAGTAACAATATGTTTCCACATATTAACAAGAAGGTAGTTAGTTAGAAACATAAGAAATTTACTATCATCCAAGTAGTGACATAATTCGAAGGCCATCTTAATTTGTAATTGTGTATGCAATACACATTGTAACTCTTGTGCGTAGTTCAGGTATACATCAACAGCATCATTGTATTGTGAAGGAAACAGTATACTGTCATGTGATGTGTAATTTATCAGATCACTGAAGTACACACTATTTTTAATAATGGGTGTTGACACACAAAATTGTCTACTTACCTTGTTATCAACAACATCACTACTACTACTATCACTGGTTACATGTAGTAAAGTTGTCATGATGACTTATTTGCCATTGGACACACCCTATCACCCAATCACTTTTACCATAAACAGAAGGTGTAACATTGTTTGAGGACATGTATATTTATTATTATGATATAGATTTATAGTTATAATATTGTAACAATAGATAGAGAGATAAATTGTGTTAAAAGGTAGTAACGGTATTAACTATTTTGTAAGTTGTTTAACTTACAATTTTGTTTATTATCACCTGAACAATGTTTAATTACTTTGTTGCAAAGTAATGTTATAAGAATTGTTGATGTTTCAGTGAACTATTCCAGTAATTACTTACTATTGCTAGGGCATTTACATGGTAATCTGTGTAAACCGAAGGTATACTGACAGTTATCCTACGGAAATAACTATGAGAGCAATGGCTACGCTAGGCAAGGATCCACAATAATCATGTGAATATGTTGGTATTTACCTAAAATAAATAATCGTGTTATTACTACATATAGACAGATATTGTATTAACAAATATTTTCTTGTTCATGTCTGGGTGATTACATAATATCTGTGGTGTGTTTTGCCTATCGCTGAGCTTGTCGCTTGTCGCTTGTCACTGCGTTTATCACAAGCAGCAAGCTGCGACAAGCGACAAACGTAGTGAAAAGCCTGTTTGTAAAGCGCAGCTAACCCTTCGGTAAACCTAAGGTTTACAAACAGATTTTTCACTGCGTTTATCACAACCGCTTACACAGATGGCCATGTAATTACACGTGGTATATCCAACATTTTTTGTGTATATTGAATATTAACTTGTTGTGTAAATTATAACCAATATTAGGGTTGGTAACAATGTTAAATTGTACATAACATAAGATGATAGTTACCAGCAATACCAGTTGTAAACACTATGGTAAACATATAATGGTTAACAGGTTTTAGCGTAGATAAGTAGTTATAACATACTAGGTATGTTATATGTATGTGTTAAGTATACACGATGGAATGTATTATTGTTAATACAAAACTTGACTTGTACAATTTACATATACAATATATTATAATAAGAGATACAATGTAAAGTATTACCACACATTAAGAGTAATGTATTTTATGTGTTTGTCATAACTAAATATTTATATGTATATGTGCTAGACTCAAATTTGTTAGTAGTTAATAATATACATATTATGTTGATATAGGTTTTAACTTATATCTTTACTTGTTTGTAATGCTATGCAATTTATACAATGATATATTAACCATTATATTTGTGAGATATTTATCATGTATCGTTTTTGCAACTATTACTATGGTAACACATATTGTTATATTACTAACAGTAGTGTGTTTTTTCACTACATATTATAGTAGATATTCTATTGTAATGTATATTACATAATATTTACTATTTTTAAAGTATTCCATTACAGTGAGTAATAGATAGTGTGTAATGGATAGTGTGTAATATCCAATTGATATGCATATATTTAATATATGTAAAATCTATACTTTTTATATGGTTTTTAAAATAACGTATATTCGGCCTCACATGTTAAGTATATCTAAAACATTGTATTTGGAACATTGTATCTGGAACATCGTATGTTTCGACATGTTTTTGTCTGGATTAAACCAAAAATTACCTCACCTGATAAAAACAAACATAATAATTGTGTTTTATTATTATAAGTATACACATACCTTTAAATTTAGAAGTATTTATATATTTTGATAACATATTTTAATGATATAGTATGTATTGGTAATAGGGGAGAAGAGCAGTATTACAATATTACAGTCATATATATCATTAATCAAGTAAATAAGTAAATAAGTAAAGTGTATATTATATCACTGGTGATAAAAATTGTATTTAGTGACATATAAAATCAGGTGAATAAAGTTTAAATACTTATACTCTTCATTATAGGTATTATTGCTATATTCAATTAAACTGATTATTGATTATAATATTAAATGTTAGTGATAAATGAGAGCTTCACGTCCTTTAAATGGTAATAATGGTAACGATCCAAATATTAACCAAATTATCAATTTGATGAATATTAATGGTGTTAATAATAAGGTTAATCATTTACTTACTAATGTACAGTTTACTGGTGGTGAAATGAATATTAAAGTTATACTAACTGGTACTTTAGATAGTTCAGGTATTAGAGATATAGTAAATATGCTTAACTTTGAGGTTGACACTATTTATCATTTCAGATGGGGTGGTTCAAAACAACCAAGTGGTAATCACACCGAGTCAGTGATAAATATATATCCATTTGAGGTACACTTACAAACACAAGCTAACAATTTATCTCGTCAAATATATAATTGGTTACTTGATATTGAGACTAATGTTGAGAGAGTACAACTTGGTTACAAACCTTTATTCTTCTCTATGAAATATAGATTGGTAAAAGAAGATAAAAGATTTAACCTACATAATGTTATTGATGCTTTACAGACTTTAATGCCCACTAGTTGGAACTTATCCTATGAAGTTCTAAATGACAGTGTTGAATATGTTCAACTGGTACTACATGTTGACAAACGTAAATAAATAAGATAACTTTATGGATGTGTCACATATACATATGTAGATATAAATGGTTTATCACAAACTTTAGAGATATTAATATTTGATTGACTATTATCAAACATAAACAAAAATTTTATATCATCATGATATAAAGAAAATGTAATTAACAGTTATATACTATATATTGTACTTGTTTAAATTTACTAATACTGGTATTTATTCTGATAGATATTTGTTGTCTAATAGTATTGTGTTGTTTAAACTTTGTTTGTTGAGTTAACATATGTTAATAATACTGTAATAGTCAGTATGAATATTATAACTGGTAGTCAAACATATATGTTGTTATTATGTTTACACCTTTATTGTTAATAGTAATTTTTAGATTTACGTTTAACTAATTAGTATCATATAACCAATAAAATTAAGTGTATTGTAATTATTACTTTAGTTAAGTATAGTTAAAAATTATTGTAAATTGTAAGTGTTGTACTGATACTAGTAATAGTAGTTAAAATAAACATACTGTTAATAATATGCATATATGGTATGAAATTAACAATTCTTATAATTTATACATCACATATAAATTACAGTCTTTTTATTGTTAATATGTCTATATAAAGTATAATATTATTTATGTATTTAACACATAAAATTAGTTAATAATTATTTGTTCACAAAGGTATATTTGTAATAGTGTCAATATAAATACATAATATTCATGGTTAGTTGCTTAGAGCTGCGACAAGTGATAAACCAAAGGTTAGCTAAGTTAAACGCAGTGAAATGCTAAATGACTAACTACAAACATCACATAAATACACTAATACACTAACACAAATAAATACTATTTACTATATTAGTATGATATAAATAACTCTGTATATGATATTATCAATAAAATATATTTATAACATATAAGAAGATTAACCAGATTAATCTTATTAAATAATATTGTAGTAACAGTATTTTAAATGTGTGTTCTCTTTACACATACACATTACTTGTTAATTTGTTTTGTGTTGTTATAAGTAAATATTTATGTATATACAATATTTTGTTACCAACAAAAAAATCCTGGAAATATGTTGGTAATAATATACTGTATGGGCTTTGTGTTGGTCACCAACATATATGTTAGACTTAAATTCGTTAGTATTTAACACTTATATATAATAATTATGTTATGTAGTTAAAAATGTCATTTATGTTATATAATTACCATATATAAACGAAACTATAGAGTTATTAATATAGAGTATAAGTATGTATAATATGATGTATAAATTATAACCATTGGGATAAAAGGAGTGAAATGTTAAGTAAATTATATTCCTTATATTGTGGATAAAACCGTAATAACATTATTAATAATATATTGTATATTATTACAATAAACAGTTGTAGTTTATCTTGGAACCAAATTTATTAGGATATAAAACATGTTATGGAATTGGTTTGTTTATGTTACCTAACGAAAATGGGATAGGAGGAAGAGAAGAAGGAATGGGATTACTAATAATTAGAAATTAAAATGTATGATAAACATTGTGACCAGTAATGAACAATGTTACCTCCAAACTACATTTGTTAATGGTATAAAAATTCACAACTTAATTATATTATTATACAACATTTACTAGTTTGAAATGTTAATATCCTTAATGCAGTAGCATAACATTGGTAGTGACGGAGGACAACATCTTTACTTGTCAAACAAGTAAATTATGTATCACACACTGTTAATGATAAAAACCATATTCAGTGGTATAAATGTTAGGTGAACAATCTTTAAATGACATATCCTTCAGTGACTGGGGAATGGTTGTTTGATCATCAAGACATTCGAAATTGTATTTAATTGTACCATCCGCATTCCACTCCTTGTAAATAAACTTATTAATATCATCATGAATGAATGTGTACTCATACTTACTTTGATGATAATGATTACAACAATAATACCTATTTGAACAGTCTAACACAACTGCTTTATTCACATCGTTGGCATCATCTGTCGCAACTGTAGTGTACTCATTGTCAATCGTAACAGGTTCATACCATGCTTTAAAAGTTCCCACTTCCTCACCATGTTCAAAGTGGTATTCATACTTTAAGCTATTGTCACATTTTGAGTCGTAATAATGTTTATGTGAACCATGTTTATTACCATGTTGATCGAGATTAAACTCTGACTGCAAGTTACCAGATTCATACCAATATTGCCATGTACCCACTGATACACCATTATTATAATAATGTTGTTGTTCTATCTGACCACTGTCATAATAATCGATCTGTTCACAATACATGGTAGTTATTGGTTCACCTTTACATTTGTTATTATTATTATGAACTTCATTATCGATGTAATTCGATACCCTTTTTAAATTGCCATTTTTATGCCACATTTTGTAACAACTAACTTTGTCGTTGACAACTGTTCTCTCGGTATATTTTACTTTATTACCATTTGTCTTACCCTTTGGATACCAGGTGATGGTTGGACCATATTTGAGCCAATTATCACAGTTATCAACTGTACTACGACGACAAGTAAGTCCATGGACATCATTCTGCTCATCATCATAAAATACAATATGGGTTGAATACCAATACTTATTATCAATCATATGGTTAACAGTACGTTCCTTTGTGTTTACTTTTGTTTTTACAACATTGTCACTACGTTTCATTGTGTTTACTTTCGTAATATCGTTACCATAATGTTTTCCTGGTACTTTTGTCCTCGTTTGTGGTTCTATGTTATTGTTATCTACATTTACTTTAATCCATGAGTTAATAAATGCTTGACTATTTTGGAGACCAGCAGGTGCAAAGATAAATGGTGACAACAAATAGATCTCTGTTTGAAGATTATCAGGTAAGGTAGCAATCATGTCATTATACGATGACCATGAGTTGGTAATGGTATGTCTGGGAATAAAATTACATACAGCCACTCGACTAGGTCTAGTTATGTTACCATGCATGTAATTCACCAGGAACTTGAGAAAAACACCATCATCTAAGTAATGACATAATTTTAGTGCTTGAGGTAATAAGTTACCACATTCTATATCTTGTAATATATTACGGTTGAGATTGTTAATGAAATTGATGTAAATCATAGCGATATCACTGTATTGACTTGGGAATGGAATCTTATTGTGTTCATTTGAACAACAATTAATTAAATCATTAAATAAACCAATTCTTGTTAACATATTGGTGGCAATTTGTACCTCATTCACGTTATCTTCCTTATGTCCTTCCTCTTCTTTGTCACCATTAATATGGCCACTAATACTTGTTGTTTTAATCTGTAGCCAAACAGTGGTTGGTTGCAATGATTCATCTGCTACTGAAACTGTATCTGGTTTTGATATTGACGATAACCTTTTTGGTGCTAGTGATAATGATGGACACTCTGACATATTTAAAAGATAAATATTTACAGTATTCGTTGTATTAACAACATTGAAATATACTCATATTTATGTACTAGTGTATGTAGTAACTTTTTACAACTCATGGATTGTAAAATAATATAACTCTATACAGAAGTTAATAATAACTATATTATATTTGTACATACATAAGAGTTTTAATATCTTAAACACACCTAACTATGTCAATTCATTTAATATGTTTAATTTTAAACATAAACACGGTCTACCCACTTGTGTCATGTGTTTGTTACATCTACTAGCACAACACAAAACATTAGTTAGTTCAAATGATGATGGTCACTCTCGCTCATAGAAAAAGACAATAGAAGTTGTGGTATTATAATAAACATATATGAAAGTGATTATTTTACATGTAGTCTTATGTTTTATTGGTAGTAAATAACATTGCTAACAAACATAAATGAGAGGTAGCAATCCATCGACTGATATTATGTTACATTATATGAAAATTATGGTAGAGTCCATTATCTTATATTTTACAGTAATTGTAATGCTGGGACTACTACTTACTTCTTTTCTTTCCTTTCTTGTTGTGGTGTACTTGTCGTCTAAGAAACATCTAACAGGTTTTGAATCATGCACACGAGTGTTCTTAACTTTGCTAACTGTGGGACTTTTGCTGTTTTGCCTATACGTTGGTATTAACATCAATAACGTATTTATACCTGTGTAACATACAGTATATAATTACATTACACTATAACATTCTCTTTACATCACCATAATGTAAATTACATACACATTGTACATTAACAACAGTATAATTTAGACAGTGTATAACACCACTATATGAATTACTATAGAAACGACTGTGTTATCAACAATAACATTTTTTTATTGTTTATGTCTCTAATAATTGTTGTTATAATAATACTTCTTTACAATACGAATATGTTATATCATCATAACATAAAATAACATATTGTTTATAACATAAACAGTACATGGGTCAAGATTAAGATATGTAACATAAAGTAAGATAAAACAGCACTGGTCAATAAATAAAAACGATTATATTACATGTGAACAGTTGAGCTGTCAGAAGACAAACAATTTATCGGTTGGACAAATGAGAGATGTGGTAACGACTCAATTGACATTATGTTATACATAATGGGATAAATTGTGAGAGGAATTGTGGGATAAATTGTGGGAGGAATTGTAATTTTGACATTATTACTTATTTCTCTCTTTTCCTTGCTGGTAGTTATTTATCTGTCATGTAACAAGAGACAACTCACATGTTTTGAATCCTGCACTCAAGTGTTTTTTATCACACTCATTACTACATTCCTACTAATTTGTTCATACATTGGTGTTTAGATTAACACTTTACAATTACAATTACAATATACCACTACCTTTACATCACAGTGATGTAAACTAAAGATAAACTACACTAATTAACATACAATAACACACTGTACATGGTTAATACAAAGTTAAGTTATTAACTGTATATACTTGACTATAACATTTTTTACATTTAAGTGTTTTAAACTTCACATGATAATATTTAATATATTTGATAACAGTCAACATTAGTGTTTTTGACCTGGTTAACAATATTTATTAAAAATGTTATATGACTAGTTATATTTATTAAATATAACAAATAGAATTGTGGGGCTTCTGTAGCTACTAGCTAAAAATGATTATAATATTTACAAATTGGCATTGTGCCAAACAGAAATAGTTATATTGATAAGACATAAACAATGAGTGGTAACACATTATCTGACTTAATTATTTACTTCATGAAGTGTTGGTTCATTTTGGGACTACTGTTCGCAACCTTTTTGTCTTTTCTAATTTTGGTGTACTTACCATCTAATTATCGTCTGTCACGTTTTGGATTTTATGTAAAAGCCTTTTTGATTGTGTTGATTTCTGTATTCCTACTATTCTTCTTGTTATTAGTGTTACCACCTCTTTCATAGACACCCCCTCCATCTACATTATTTTTCTTTACATCATTGTGATGTAAGTAACATGCAATAAACACCATACACAACTAATGCAAAATATTAATGTTGGTTTATTAATTATAGTGAACTACTTTACCATTATTATTTTGTTAGTTGTAATCTTTATTGTAATCTTTATTGTAATCTTTATTGTAATCTTTATTGTAATCTTTATTGTAATCTTTATTGTAATCTTTATTGTAATCTTTATTGTAATCTTTATTGTAATCTTTATTGTAATCTTTATTGTACTTGAGTATTTTAATTTTATGTAATTATAGTTAACACGCTAAACTACAATAAACATAAACATCTTTAATATATTTAACACTGTTAAATCAAATACAATAGGTGATTGTGCTTTAATGAATATATGGAGATGTGGGGGTTTACAAGATTGTAATAGTTAGATAATAATGATTATAATATGTACAATCCCTCAACCAAAACAGTAGAAATAACTACACTAACAAACACAAATGAGAGGTGAAAATGCATCAACTGATCTAATGCTTTATTTCATGAAGTGCTTGTTTGTTTTGGCATTGCTAGTTACAGCTTTTGTATCCTTCCTGATTGTGATATATTTGTCATCTAAAAATTACCTGACAGGCTTCGAATTTTGTACAAAAGTGTTTCTAATCGTGTTGATCATTGTACTTCTACTAATTAGCCTACTATTAGTATTATAATAAAAACATGTGAACCTGTACTATACTAATCTCTTTACATCATTGTGATGTAAAAACAATACAACTTGTAATTAACAATTACATAACCCAACATCCACATATGAATAATGTAATGTTATGTTGATGATATGTTACCGATATACCTGATATGTAATCACCAATTAAAAAGAATATATTTATTAATATTTGTAAAGTTATAAATAATTAAAAATATGGTAGTAATCGAAATTAACACATTTACCGGTTGGTTAATAGTAATTGGTTTTGTTATTATATTCTTATTGAACTTTATGTTGGTCAAACCATGGTTAACATCGATTGAGGTACCAAGTAAGGTCATGACAAAGACAATTTGGTTATGCATTAATAGTGGGTTGGCGTTTATTGGTCTATTCTTTATCATTGAAATAATTATTAATATTGCTATTCTATCATAAGGTAAAATTGAAATTAATATTTTTACTGATGGACATCATTTTGATGTAAATGAACGTTGCTCATGTTATGAATGGCAATTATGCCAATAATTTAGTTGTTGACCAGATTATAAATTTAACAAATATTACTAGTGTTGATGATAAGGTTAACTATTTACTTAATAATGTAATACTCACTGGTAATGAGATTAACATTAAAGTTATACTAGTTGGTACACTTGCCAACTCGGGTATTAAAGATATAATAAAGACACTTAACTTTAACACAGATATTAATACTGGCTATCATTTCAGGTGGACCAAATCAACACACTTACAAACTGTTAACCATGTTGAGTCATTGATAATTGTTAGTCCATTAGAACTGTTTCTACAGACAAAGGTTACTTTCTTGTCTCGTCAACTATACAATAAACTACTTGAGGTTGAAACCAATGTTGAGAGGGTACAGCTTGGTTATAAACCCTTATTCTTTTCCATGAAGGAT
>Ga0302300_1001086_pt1 | contig 16229 bp, 8 predicted proteins | sample III_Palsa_E1_1_FD_198756 | JGI IMG/M metagenome (GOLD analysis project Ga0302300, IMG submission 198756) | Peat permafrost microbial communities from Stordalen Mire near Abisko, Sweden - III_Palsa_E1_1 | ecosystem: Environmental > Terrestrial > Soil > Palsa > Peat permafrost | place: Sweden... | reverse complement strand
AACCTAACTTTATATATTTTCGTATTTTAAAAATACGGTGTTTACTATATTTTTTTATTTTTTTAGGTTTAAATAATTTAATATATTTTTTTCTATTTTTATTTTTTTTATGAACTATAAATATAGTAGAATTATATATATATTTTTCCCATATATTTTTTTTATTTTTATAATAATATATATAATATAATTTATTTAAAGTGTTATAATATTTACATTTATATTTAATTTGTTGTATCGAATTAGAAAAATATTTATTATATTTTTTACGTTGATGATACGTTATTGTAAATTTTTTAAGAATATATTTTTTTTTTATAAATCGTCTGTAATATATAATATATTTTTTTTTTATAAATTTTTTATAACATAAATATGTTTGGTAAAATATAAATACAATATTTTTAGTTAAATCTAGTGTATTAGTATAAATTTTAAGATAAAATAACGCCATTTTAAAATGTTCAATTAATAAATCATGAACTAAATTAACAACTGTTTGATTTAAATACACGTTATAATTAGTTATAATGGAATTAACCGGCAAGTAGTTTATATTCCAAAAAAAGGGATAACCAATTCGTAAAGCAATCGGATTAACCTCTTTCATTTTATTCTATATTTATATAAATTTATTATTTTTTCTTAATTTATATAAATTTTAAATTTTCAAATTTTTTTTTGCCCCCTTAGGGGGCGGTTTGATATTCTAACTTGGTATTTATCTTTATATTTTTTACATATAAATATAAAGATAAATTAGAATATAGAAATATAAATACCAAGTTAGAATACATTTTATATGTAAAAAATATAAAGATAAATACCAAGTTAGAATACAAATACTATTTATAAATACAAATAAAATAATAAAAATCTTATAACTCAATTGGCTAGAGTATTCGTTTGATAAGCGAAAAATGGTAGTTCAAATCTACCTAAGATTATTTTTTAATTCATATATATATATATTATAATATATAATTAATTTTTTGTCTTTACAATTAAATAATAAAATTAATAATTTAAGTAAAGAAGATTTTTTAAATAGATATTTGTGGGTTAGTACTATACGATATTTTTTATCAATAATAAAATATTTAATTTATTCGTCAAAACTAACCTTTTTTATTTTTTTAAAACATAATTTTATTTTAAGATTAAAAAAAACCTTTACTAATTTTGGTATTCCGACATTTCTTATTAGTACTGAAAATTTAAAAATACAAAAACGTTATTCAAGAAAAATAATAGTACATTTACGTAAATTACAACGGATGCAAAATTATAATCGAATTGGATGTAAAAAAAATTTAACTATTTTTTTTACAATTGACAATATTTATATTGAAAAATTTATATTAAATAACGTTATTAGAATAAATAGTATTATTATTACATCTATTTTTTTAATGTCTAAAGGTCAAGTTAATAGTGTAGATCAAAATAAAAATATTTATAATTTAATAGAATTGGCGCCAAAAAATATAATTTTTTTTTTTTATTATCCGTATTATAATAAATTTATTACCCATACAAAATTAGCAAATTTATATAAATTTGCTAATTTTGTATTTATATACACATTATTTATTGTTCGAAAATTGATACATCCACAAAAATTTAATAACTTGTATTTTAAAAATTCTAATAATAAAATTTTATTTATATCTAAATCTAATACTTATTTTGCTACAAAATATAAAAAAAAAAAGCAATTGAAAGGTGTTAGTATAAAATGTCGAAATTTATTAATTTTTAATTTTTTTTTTTTAATACCTAAATATAGATTTAAGCGACATAAATTTACAAAAAAATATTTTTCATCAAATTTATCTAAATTTTTAATTTTAAATAATACTAAAAAAAAAAGATATCATCGTAAACATCTAAAGTATGATAAATTATTATATTCTGTAAAAAAATACAGATTAAAAAATGATCATTCAGAGAAAAAATTATATAATGTATATAAAATACATTATAAATTTCGTATTTTAATACGAAAACAATTACAAAAACTTTATATTTATATTTTTAATCTTCACCATACACAACATAAAAAAGCTTTTGATAGTCGTTTTTTATTTAAAAATGGTAATTTAATTAAGTCGTTTAATTTATCCTTACATACCATTTTAGTTCGATTATTATTTGTACCAACACTTTTTGATTCAATTACTTTAATTCGAAGTAAATATGTTACTGTAGATGGACATGTTGTTTCAAATCCACATTATATATTAAATATTTATAATACAAATGTAATAATTCCGTATTTATTTCAACGTTTGTTATATTTTTATCGTCATTATAAATTTATAACATTTGGTTTACTAAAAAAAAGAATGGCTTGGTTTAATTCTGTTCGTTACTTTAAATATAAATATAAGCGTTACTTTATTAGAATTAAACGATATAAGTTTATATATGCGTATCGTGGTCGATTAAATGAAGAAGTATATCGAATTAGAAAAAAAAATTTTTTAAAACGTAAATATCCATATCGTATTCGTTTAAAAATAAAAAAATATAAATTTAAAAAAAAATTAATAAAACGTATGTATAAAAATAAATTTTATACACAGCGTTATCGTTGTAAATTTAAATTAAAATTTTTATGTTGGAAATAATAATATAAAATTTGATATAAGAGAACATAAGGCTTAATAGAAAATATTTTTATTATTTTTATACAGTTTAATTAAATATAGTAAAAGTATTTAACTTTAATAGCTTAATTGGTAGAGCAATCAGCTGTTAACTGATAGGTTATTGGTTCGAGTCCAATTTAAAGTTCAATTTTTTAAAGAAATAATTAAAAAATTATCGTTTAAAATGAGAAAATGGCAGAGTGGTTTAATGCGGTTGTCTTGAAAATAACTGATTTATATAATGTAAATCCACGAGTTCGAATCTCGTTTTTCTCTTTATTATATATATAAATCCTAATAGCTTAGTGGTAAAGTAGAAGATTGAAAATCTTTTGATGGTAGTTCGATTCTACCTTAGGATAAAATGAGTAACCAAGTGTTTAAAGGGGTTAGACTGTAAATCTAATGGCATATTGCCTTCGAGGGTTAGAATCCCTTCTCATTTAATTTTGGGATTATAGCTTAATTGGATAGAGTATTGGTTTGTCAAGTCAAGTATATGAGTTCAAGTCTCATTAATCTCAATTTTTACTACTTTGGTTATTATAGCTTAATTGATAAAGTTTTAGATTGTGAATCTAACTATATAGGTTTAACTCCTATTAATAACCTATATTAATAAATATAAAAATTGTTTATATTAGTTTTATTACCAATAATTTCAGCAATTATAATTGGCTTATTTGGACGATTTATTGGTTATCGTGGTGTAAAAAGTTTTAGCGTTTATATAATATTTTTATGTAATTTTTTGGCCGTTTATTATTTTATTTTTTTATTTCAAACTAATAACTTAAATTTAATTAAAATTGGTACATGGCTACAAAGTAATATTTTAATTATTAATTGGGGTTTTTATTTTGATAGTATTACATGTACTATATTAGTTGTTATTACAACAATTTCTAGTTTAGTTCATTTATATTCTTGTGATTATATAAAAAATGATCCGCATATTATTCGTTTTTTAATAAAATTATCTTTTTTTACTTTTTTTATACTGATACTTGTTACTGCTGATAATTTTTTACAATTATTTTTAGGGTGGGAAGGTGTTGGTTTTTGTTCTTATTTATTAATTAATTTTTGGTATACACGTATTCAAGCTAATAAGGCTGCTATAAAAGCTATACTAATAAATCGTATTGGAGATATTGGTTTACTTATTAGTATTTGTTTATTAGTTTTTAAATTTCAAACATTAGATTTTAATTTATTAAGTTTATTAGTTCCATATATATTAGTTGACTCAATTATTATATTTGGGTTTGAGTTTAATTATTTAAATATAATTTTATTTTTTTTATTTGTTGGTGTTATTGGTAAATCAGCCCAAATCGGGTTACATACCTGGTTACCGGATGCTATAGAAGGCCCTACACCAGTTTCAGCCTTATTACATGCTGCAACAATAGTTACAGCTGGTGTATTTTTATTAATTAAATGTTCATTTTTATTTGAATATTCAACTACAATTCTTTTATTTATTAGTTTTTGGGGTGTTTTAACTGCATTTTTTGCTGCAACATGTGCTTTAGTTCAAACTGATATTAAAAAAATTATTGCGTATTCGACATGTAGTCAACTTGGTTATATAGTTTTTATTTGTGGTTTATCTCATTATTCAATTAGTTTATTTCATTTATTTAATCATGCTTTTTTTAAAGCCTTATTATTTTTATCAGCCGGTATTATTATTCATGCTTTGCAAGATAACCAAGATTTACGAAAAACAGGTTTACTTAAATTATTTTTGCCTTCACTTTTTATTATTATAACAATTGGAAATTTAGCTTTATTAGGTTTTCCATTTTTAGCTGGATTTTATTCTAAAGATATTATTTTAGAAGTAAGTTTTTTATCAATTTTTATTATTAATAATAATATTATTTTTTGGTTAGCATTACTTACAACGATATTAACGGCAGTTTATTCGATACGTTTAACTTATTACATTTTTTTAAATAACTCTATTAATTCATTAAAATTATATAATAGTATTTTTCATTTTTACTCTGGTAAAATATTTATTTCTATTTTTTTTTTATTTATTTGTAGTTTATTTATTGGATTTTTTACACGTGAATTATTTATAAATAATTCATATTTTTTAAATACTAGTATTTTTATTTTACCTGAGCACTATTTATTAACTTTTTCAGAATTTATACCTGTTTATATTAAATTATTACCATTTTTTTTTAGTTGTTTAGGTATTTTTATTTTTTATATTTTTAAACCTATATTTAATCAATCTTTTTTTATTATTTTTTTTTTTAAATGGTATTTTGATAAATTATATAATCAAATTAGTTATTATAGTTTATATTTTTCATACTCATATATATATATATATATTGATAAAGGTATTATTGAATTATTTGGACCTACTGGTTTAAATAAGTATTTACTTCGTTTAAATACTTATTTAATATTTTTTTATAATGGGTATATTTTTAGTTATATTTGTTTATTTTTTATTAGTTTTTTCTTTTTTTTTCAAATTATCGAATTTTTAATATAAAGATTTATAATAAAGTTTGAATTGAATAAAAATACGTAACTAAGTAATTTTTAAAAAGCTTCTTAAAAGAATAATTACTGCATTAAAATTTTAATAATGGGTTATTTGCTTTAGAATTAAATTTGAAAAAATAATTATTAAAAATTAATTTAAATTAGTTAATAACTAATTTAAATAAGAATAAAAATCGGAGAATTGAAACAACTTAGTACCCGGGAATAGATAAAATCAATAGAGATTTTATTAGTAGTGGCGAGCGAACGTAAATTAATTACATAAAATAATCTTTATACAAAATATATTATAAAATTAAGTTAAAACTTAAATAAATTTAGTGTAAATCTGTATTATATAAATAATTGTTAAAGAATTTAAATAGTAGAGTAAATTAAAATATTTTGCTCGAAAATTGGAGTTCTATCTTCAATTTTTATTTTAAAATATAAATTATTTGATAGTGAAATAAAGTACTGCGAAGGAATGTTTAAAAATCCCTATTATAAGGTTTTGAAATTCAACAAATTTTTATTTTTAAGAGCATTAGAAAATAAATTTTTATTACTTTGTACCTTTTGTATAATGGACCAGTAACTTAATTTATATAGTAAGTAATTTTAAACGTAAATAATTTAAATTTTAGTATTTTAAATTATATAAATTAAACCCGAAATCAAGTGATCTAATTATGTATAAGTTAGTAGACTGAACTTATTTATGTTGCAAAATATTAAGAGAATATGTAATTAGGGGTGAAAGGCTAATCAAACTTGACAATAGCTGGTTTTTTGCGAAATCTATTTTAGTAGAGTGTTTAAATATATGTTAGTTTAATGTAGAGTATAATAAAATTTATATTTGACTATTTATTAATTTTTATCAATAAATATAAAGTATAAAAACTCCGAATTTTAAGCTAGTAGTTCGTAATTTTAATAAATTAGTATTTAAATAAACAGACTTATAGTGCTAAGGTTTTAAGTCAAAAAAGAAACAGCTTAGATTATTTGTTAATGGCTAACAATTTTAACTTAAATTAAAGAAACGTTATTAATTAACTTGAATGCATTGAAGTAGACTTGGAAGCGGCCATTTATTAGAAAAAGCGTCAAAGCTTTATATCTTTATTATTTATTATTTAAAAAACTTCTAAAATGTAATTAGATTAAGTTAAATTCAGAAACAATAATTATTATTTTTAATTTAGTATTAAATTATAATAAGGTAGCAAAATGTTTTAATTCAAAAATATTTATTTTAATTATTTTGTGAAAAATAATTAAAAAGGAATTTAAAAATAAATATACTGGTATGAGTAATGTAAAATATATTTAACATATATCGTTGTAAATTTAAGGTTTTCTACATTAAGTTAGAACTGTGTGGAGTAAAACGATTTTTAAGATAAAATAAGAATTTATTTTATTAATAGAATTTTTAATAGTTTTGAAGTATAAGTTTAGATTAAGTATCTTGAGTGATAAGAATTATATAATTAAATTATAATAAATTTGAGTTATAGGGTATTATTGAAAATAAAAACTTAGAATTAGTTTTATAAATGAGGCCTGCGGCTTTACTTATAAAATAAATCGTACTGTAAACCGACGCTGGTAAATGAATTTAAATGAATTAAGACGGATAAATAAATAGTATTAAAGGAACTCGGCAAATTTACTCTGTAACTTCGGGATAAGGAGTATATTTTAAAAATTTATTTTTAAAAGTAATAAGAATTGTAAGTTGCGACTGTTTAATAAAAACACAAAACTTTGCAAAATTGTAAAATGACGTATAAGGTTTGATACCTGCCCGGTGCTAGCAATGGAAAAAAAAATGCAAATGCATTTAATATAAAAACTGGTAAACGGCGGCTGTAACTCTGACGGTCCTAAGGTAGCGTAATCCCTTGTCAAGTAAGTTTTGACCTGCATGAATGGTATAACGACAGCTTAACTGTCTCTAATATTAATTTAATGAAATTGAATTTTCTGTGAAGATGCAGAATAATAACAACTAGACGGAAAGACCCCATGCACCTTTACTTTAGTTTTGTATAATTATTATAAATATTTTATGTAGGTTAGGTGGTAGTTTATTTAAATAAAATTATTTAAAATAATTTTATTTAATTTAACATAATTGAAAAACCATTTTTTTTATTAATAATAATTTTAGTAGAATTTAAATAAAATTTATGACTATGCATGATTGGTAGTTTGACTGGGGCGGTCGCTTCCTAAAATGTAACGGGAGTGTGCAAAAATGAATATATAATAATTTTAAAATTAAATTTTAAGTATAATGATAAATTATTTATTTGATTGGAAGACAAACAAGTCGAACAAAAATAAAAAAAAATATTTTTTTATTGGTCATAATGACCCGGTAATATTAAATGGAAAAGTTATCGATCAACGGATAAAAGGTACGCTGGGGATAACAGGCTGATAACTTTTGAGAGTCCTTATCGATAAGGTTGTTTGGCACCTCGATGTCGGCTTATCGCATCCTAAAGTTGTAAGAGATTTTAAGGGTTGGGCTGTTCGCCCATTAAAGCGGTACATGAGCTGGGTTTAGAACGTTGTGAAACAGTTCGGTCCCTATCTATTGTTAGTTTTAAAAAGTTATTAAAAAGTTGAATTTAGTACGAGAGGACTGAGTAATATTAATCACTGGTTTTGTAATTATTAAATTTAAGTTTAGTAGGTTGCGTAGCTAAAATTAGTTAGTTAGAATTACCGATAATAGAAAACTTGGTATCAAGTAAGAAAAATTTTTTATATATATTTAATACTTTAAAAATAAATAAAAGAAAATTGTTTATAGTAGGCTATATATTTTTATAAAAATTATTAATATAATTATACTAATTTTTATATTTTTATTATGTGAATTATTTAAAAGTATATTAGTTCTAAATTATGTGTATATAAATCGAAATTTTAATTTGTTTTAAAATTAGTTAATTAAAATTTATAACCAAAATTATAAAAGAGAAAATAAAATTTATATTTTATTCAGTGATTTATCTTAATATAACTTTTAATAAAAATATAAATACTGCTTAAAATTTAGTGGAATTCGTATTTTAATTTTTAAGGGTAGGGTTTTGGATATATAACTCAATTGGTAGAGTAGTGGGCTTTTAACCTAAAGGTTTCGGGTTCGAGTCCCGATATATTCAAATTTATATAATAGAATTTTAAAGTAAATAATATATAAATTTGTATGTAATAAAATATTTAATCCTGTTTATAAAGGAAAAGAAAGAAAATAATAATTTAAATATCTTTCGCTAGATCGCATAATTGGTATTGCAGTAAATTGCAAATTTATTTATTAATGGTTCGAATCCGTTTCTAGTGTTTAAAATTTAATAAAGTAAAAATTGCCTCAATTAGATAAAGTTAGTATAATTCATGTTATTTATTGGTTTATTTTTATTACAACTGTAATATATATTATAATTTATTTATTTATTATTATCCCCTTTGTAAATTCAAGTAAAATTCGAATACATTTTATTAAACAAAAATTATCTTCATTATTATCTAGTAAAAAATTTTAAATATTATTCTATGTATAATATTTAAAAATTCTAATTTTAGTTAAATGGATAATATTAATACTAGTAAACTAGATAATAATATTATTGAAATAGGTTATGTTACAGCCGTAACAGATGGTATTGCATATGTTTATGGTTTAAGTAATGTTATAGCAGGTGAAATTGTTCGTTTTAGTAATTCAACATTAGGTTTAGCTATTAATTTAGAAGAAATAAATACTGGTATTACAATTTTTGGTAATGATCGTGAAATTAAACAAGGAGATTACGTTGAACGTTTACATACAATACTTGAAATCCCAGTTAGTACAAAATTAATAGGTCGCGTTATTGACAGTTTAGGTAATTTTATTGATGAGGACGAAGAAAATGAAGAAGATGATTATTTAGTAGATGAAAATGAAAATGAAGATAATGTAGAAAACGAAGAAGACATAATAGATGATAATGAAAATGAAGAAGATGACTTAGTAGATGAAAATGAAGATGAAATTGTTTATTGTCCGGTTGAAATTAAAGCACCGGGTATTATTGCACGAATATCTGTTAATGAGCCATTACTTACTGGTACTCTTGCTATTGATAGTATAATTCCGATTGGTCGTGGTCAACGTGAATTAATTATTGGTGATCGTCAAACTGGTAAAACAGCAATTGCTATTGATACAATTATTAATCAACATCGTATTAATACATTATTTACTGATTCGATATATAGTTCATTAATTGAGAATAGTGATTTAAATTTAATTAATGAAGATGGTGTTACAGTTTGTGTTTATGTTGCTATTGGACAAAAACGTTCAACTGTTGCTAAAATTGTTAATAAATTAAAACTTGAAAATTCTATAACTCGAACTATCGTTGTTGCTGCAACTGCATCAGATAGTGCGACTTTACAATATCTAGCTCCTTATACAGGTTGTGCTTTAAGCGAATATTTTATTAATAATGGTTTAACTGCTTTAATTATTTATGATGATTTAAGTAAACAAGCAGTTGCATATCGTCAAATATCTCTTTTATTAAGACGTCCGCCTGGTCGAGAAGCTTATCCAGGTGATATTTTTTATATTCATTCTAAATTATTAGAACGTGCGGTTAAACTTAATAATGATTATGGTGCTGGTTCATTAACAGCTTTACCTATTATTGAAACTCAAGCAGGTGATGTTTCAGCTTACATTCCAACTAATGTAATTTCAATTACTGATGGTCAAATTTTCTTAGAGAGTGAATTATTTTATAAAGGTATTCGTCCGGCAATTAATATCGGTTTATCTGTTAGTCGTGTTGGTTCTGCTGCACAATATAAAATAATAAAACAGTTTGCTGGTTCGTTAAAATTAGAATTAGCACAATACCGTGAAGTTGAGGCTTTTGCATCATTTGGTTCAGATTTAGATGAATTTACTCAACATACATTAAATCGTGGTATTCGATTAATTGAAGTTTTAAAACAAAATCAATATAAACCTTTGGATTTAGTTCCACAAATTTTAATTTTATTTGCTGGTATACAAGGTTATTTAGATAATTTAAGTATTGAAACAGTCCGTATTTTTAAAGAATTAGTTATTTCAATTTACTATTTAGGACCGTCAGCTTTATTTAACTTAACAACAATTATTGAAATAATTAATATTATAAATTTTAATAAATTTACATTTACTCCGAATATATATATTCAAGAATTTGATTTTTTTATTACATCAGTTAAAAATATTAGTTCGTCATTAAATATTTAAAATATTTTAAATATTTTAAATAGTAAAATTTGGTAAATAAAATAATTATGTTTAAAAATATTAATTTAAAAAAAAAAATAAATTTAATTATTTTATAATTAGATAAAATTAAAGGAGTTTGATCCTAGCTCGGAATGAACGCTAATAATACGCTTAACACATGTCGAGTCGAATGAAAATTATGAAATTTTAATTTTAATGGCGAACGGGTGAGTAATAAGCTAAACTGTTACCTGCTAGTTTAGAATACACTTATTGAAAAATAGGTTTAATACTAAATATTTTAGAAAGATTGATTTATCGCTAGCAGATACTTTAGTTTAGGTTTAGATAGTTGGTGAAATTAAAAGTTTACCAAGTCGATGATCCTTAGTTGGTATTAGAGTATGATCAGCCACATTAGAACTGAGAAATGGTTTAAACTCCTACGGGGGGCAGCAGTGGGGAATCTTGGGCAATGAATAAAAATTTGACCCAGCGATATTATATATAACGATAAGACGGAAGTTGAAAGTTATTACAGTTGTGGAAAATAATGATTGAATACATGAATGAAGTTCTTGCAAATTCTGTGCCAGCAGCCGCGGTAATACAGAGTGAGCTAGCGTTATTCATTAATACTGGGTGTAAAACGTGCGTAGATATTATACTTATATTTTGGTAAAAATATAAAAACAAATATTTATAATTTAAAGTTTTAGAAATTTTAATTCTGTAAAATTTATAATATAAAATTTATAATATAAAATTTATTTGTAATAATTGAATAAAATGGAGGTTAACAGAACATTTAGGGTAAAAGCAATATTTGAAAATCTTAAATTGAATTCCAGTGGCAAAGGCGGTTTTCCATATTTTATTGACGTTGAGGCACGAAGGTATGGGGAGCAAACAGAGTTAGATATTCTGGTAGTCCATACAGTCAACGATGAATATTCAATAATAACATTATTTGTTATTTATTTTAGCTAACGCGTTAAATATTCTACCTGGGAAGTATGATCGCAAGGTTGAAACTTTAAGGAATTGACGGAAACTTTAATAAGTGGTGGAGCGTGTTATTTAATTTGTAACTACACATAGAATCTTACTAACTCTTAATTATTAATTAATTATTTAAAATATTTATTTTTAAATAATTTTATTTTATTTTATAAAATAATATGTATTTTATAAGATTAGGTGTTGCATGGCTGTCGATCAATCCGTGATGTGAATTGTTTTATACAATACGAGAGATTTGTAAAGACGGATATAACCCTCGTTTATAATTTTTTAAATTATAAAATATAGTTTTCTGATAAAAAGAGGATAACGTCAAGTATTATGACCCGCATGAGTTAGGCTATAGACGCGCTACAATGAAAAATACAATGAGTTGCAATAATGTAAGTTAGAGCAAATCTTTAAAATTTATTCATAGTTTGAATTAAACACTGAAACTCGTGTTTATGAAAGAGGAATCACGAGTAATCGTAAATCAGAATGTTACGGTGAATTTCATACCAAAGTTTTGTACACACCGCCCGTCACTTGCTAAAAATTGCACTGTGTTTGAAATATTTATAGATTAATTAAATTATTTTTAGTTAGTTATAATAAATGTGAAAATTGGTCGGTAATTGGTAAGAAGTCGTAACAAGGTTGTGGTACGGGAACGTGTCGCAGGATAATTGTTTAGTTGATAATTATAAAAAATATTTTATTTAATATAAATTTTTAGGATACATTTTAAAATTACAAAATATGAAAATTCAAATACTAATTTCATGTATAACTCTTCTTTCGGCTTTTTTAATATGTTGTAGTAGAAATATTATTTTTTCAATTTTTATATTCATAAGTTTTATTATTAATTTAGTTTTTTTATTAATCTCATATAATATTGAATTTTTAAGTTTAGTGTTTTTAATTATTTATATTGGTGCAATTACTGTTTTATTTTTATTTGTTATTTTTATAATTAATTTAGAAGAAAATAATATTGTTTTAATAAAATTAAAACAATATAATACTTTAAATTTTATTATATTATTATTAATTATTTTTTTTTGTTTAAAAGTTTTTTTTTGTTTAAAAGTTTTTTTAGGAATAGAAATTGATAATATAAACTTATTAATACATTTTGATTTATATTATCAATCTAATATAATTTTTTTTTTTGAGTTTTCTGATATTGATTTATTAGGCTTATTACTATATACAAATTATGGTTTTTATTTAATTTTTATAAGTTTAATTTTATTAATTGCAATAATTGGTAGCGTTTTATTAGTAACAGATTTAAATAATAAGTATGATAAAAAAATTAATAAATAAACTATATAAGTTACATAAATATTTTTTAAATAAAAAAGATTATTTATATGAAATTTTAAATAGACCTTTTATTTGGCTTGGATTTTTTGTTAGTATTTTCTACGTTATAAATATATTTTAGATTAAATAAGTTTTAAATTTTTACTTTATTAAATATAAATGTCTATAAAAAAATTACAATTAAATACTACGTGTGTATTAAAATTTTTAAAATTAATCTTAATTTTAATTATTAATACAGTTACTAACCTACTATGGTGGTTTAGTAACAATCTAATTTCATTTTTTTATTATAAAAGTGAACGTTGGTTGTTTTCAACCAATCATAAGGATATCGGAACACTTTATTTTTTATTTGGTGCATTTGCGGGTGTAATTGGTACAATACTATCATGGGTAATTAGAATAGAATTAATAAAACCGGGTAGTCAGGTTCTAATTGGTAACACACAATTGTATAATGTTTTAATTACTTCACATGCTTTTATTATAATTTTCTTCATAGTAATGCCAATTTTAATTGGCGGTTTTGGTAATTGGTTTGTTCCAATTATAATTGGGGCACCTGATATAGCTTTTCCGCGACTAAACAATTTGAGTTTTTGGTTATTACCACCATCATTATTTTTATTATTAATATCAAGTTTAGTTGAGGGTGGTGTCGGTACAGGTTGGACTGTTTATCCACCATTAAGTGGTATTATTACTCATTCTGGCGCCTCAGTTGATTTTGCAATTTTTAGTTTACATTTAGCGGGTGCTTCATCATTATTAGGTGCAATTAATTTTATTGTTACAATTATTAATATACGTGCACGTGGAATTTATATAACTCGTTTACCTTTATTTGTTTGGTCAGTTCTTATTACTGCTTTTCTTTTATTATTATCTTTACCAGTTTTAGCTGGTGCAATTACAATATTATTATTAGACCGAAATTTAAATACTAGTTTTTTTAATCCAGCTGGTGGTGGTGATCCTGTTTTATACCAACATTTATTTTGGTTTTTTGGTCATCCAGAAGTTTATATTCTTATTTTACCTGGTTTTGGTATTATCCCACATGTTGTTTCACATTTTTCTGATAAAGATATTTTTGGTTATTTAGGTATAGTTTGTGCAATAATTTCAATTGGTGTTTTAGGTTTTATTGTTTGGGCACATCATATATATACTGTTGGTTTAGATGTTGATACTCGCGCCTATTTTACTGCCGCGACAATAATTATTGCAGTTCCAACAGGTATTAAAGTTTTTAGTTGGTTAGCAACAATTTGGGGTGGAAATGTTCAATTAAAAACTCCAATATTATTTGCTTTAGGTTTTATTTTTTTATTTACCGTAGGTGGTTTAACAGGTATTATTTTATCTAATGCTGGATTAGATATTGCATTTCATGATACTTATTATGTTGTTGCACATTTTCATTATGTTTTATCTATAGGTGCAGTTTTTGCTATTTTTGCTGGTTTTTATTATTGGTTTGAAAAAATAAGTGGTTGTTTATATAACGAATTTTTAGGTAAAATTCATTTTTGGAGTTTTTTTATTGCGGTTAATATTACATTTTTTCCAATACATTTTTTAGGTTTAGCTGGTATACCACGTCGAATTTCAGATTATCCAGATGCATTTGCTGGCTGGAATTATATTTCATCTATTGGTTCATCTATTTCTGTTATTACAATATTTTTCTTTTTTTATATTGTTTATGAAGCTTTAACTATTGGATACGATCGAATACAGTATAAAATTGAAATACGTAAAAATCCTGATTATAAAAAAATTTTAATAGAAAATAAACTTAATCAATTAAAACAACAATTAATTTTTTGTGATGCACCGACAATATGGCAATATACTTTTCAAGATCCTGCAACACCAATTATAGAAGGGATTATTAATTTTCATCATGATTTAATATTTTTTGTAATTATTATTATTGTTTTTATTTTATGGATGATACTTCGAATTGTTTACTTATTTTCACACAATACAAATATTAAAAATATTACTCATAATACATTATTAGAAGTTATTTGGACTATTATTCCAACATTAATTTTAATAATTATTGCTATACCTTCGTTTGCATTACTTTATGCTATAGATGAAATTCATGAACCTGGTATAATTTTAAAAATTATTGGTCGACAATGGTATTGGTCGTATGAATATGATCATGTTACTAGTACAATAAGAAATACTTGGATTTATGATATAACATCACCTGATTTTATTCATGGCCTTGATCCGGTAGATGAAATACCAATTTTATTTGATGAACAAGAGTTTGAAATTGATTTAGAATTTGATTCATATATAATTTTAGAAGAAGATTTATTAATTGGTCAACTTAGATTATTAGAAGTTGATAACTGTATTAATTTAATTCCAAATGAACATATTACATTACTTATTACATCATCAGATGTTTTGCATAGCTGGGCCGTTCCATCTTTAGGTATTAAGATAGATGCATGCCCTGGTCGATTAAATCAAGTTGATTTATATATTAAACGTGAAGGAACATATTATGGTCAATGTTCAGAAATTTGTGGTATTAACCATAGTTTTATACCAATCAAAGTTCAAGTTGAAAAATAATATAATATATAAAAATATGTTTCGGTGATGAAATGGTAGCCATATTGGACTTAAAATCCAAGTTTTACAGGTTCAAGTCCTGTCCGAAATAATAAAATTATAATTTTAATTTTTTTTAAAATATGAGTTATTATTTATTATTTATTATTAGTATATTTTTATTTATTATTGGTTTATTTGGTATTTTATTACAAAATAATTTATTAATTATTTTATTATGTTTAGAATTAATAATTATTGCATGTGCTATTAATTTTATTTTTATTTCAAAAAGTTTATCTGATCCATCAGGTCAAATTTTTGCATTATTATTATTTGCAGTTTCTGCAACCGAAACAGCAATTGGATTAGGATTATTAATTAAAATATATCAGTTGAATTTTTTATCAAATTCAACTAATATTTTGTCTTTTAATAAATTTCGTTATTAAAATGCTTTTTCAAGAATCAATTTTAAATATCGCTGATAATACTGGTCCAAAAAAAGCAAAATGTTTAAAATTAATAAATAATCATGGTAATCGAAAAATGTGCTATTTAGGTGAAGAAATTATTGTTGCTGTTCAAAAAAAACGAGTTAAATTTAAAAAAAAAACATTAGATAAAAAAATTTTTAATGGTTTAATTATTACTACTAAACATAAAACAAAACGTTTAGATGGAAATTTTGTTAAATTTTCTACTAATAATGTTGTTTTATTAAATAGTGACTTACAATTTTTAGGTACACGGGTTTATGGTCTAATTAGTAAAGAAATTCGTGATACAAAAATTAAAGAATTAAAATATAAACGTATTATTTCATATTC
>Ga0302300_1001082_pt1 | contig 16259 bp, 8 predicted proteins | sample III_Palsa_E1_1_FD_198756 | JGI IMG/M metagenome (GOLD analysis project Ga0302300, IMG submission 198756) | Peat permafrost microbial communities from Stordalen Mire near Abisko, Sweden - III_Palsa_E1_1 | ecosystem: Environmental > Terrestrial > Soil > Palsa > Peat permafrost | place: Sweden... | reverse complement strand
CAACATAAACAACATAAACAACATAAACAACATAAACAACATAAACAACATAAACAACATAAACAACATAAACAACATAAACAACATAAACAACATAAACAACATAAACAACATAAACAACATAAACGTATTTTGGAATTGTTTAACAACTTAGTGTGTTAAAATATTTTAGGATGTGTAACATAGACATATATATATATATATAAATAAACATATATACACTTACCAAAACAAATAAAATATATTTAATATACAATCATACATGTTATTGTCTTTTGGGTGTGTTAACACTATCAACGTAATTATTGTTACCCGGGATAACAATGTAATTTAGGGTTCAAAATACTACACATTCCAGTATGTAAAAACTTGTAAGATAAAATTTAACTTTATATATCTGTCATCTTATAATAGTAGTTAAAATTAGAGTTAGAGTTTAAAACCATATTTTTAATTATAGTAATAGTAACAATAATAAACATAACTATTACTATAATTAAAAATAGTAAGTTTAATTTGGTACATAATACTGTTATTATAACTACTTATGTAACACATAAATAATTATAACATACAATACTAATAATTATTTAAAATCAAGAGAGAGAAGGGGTGGGGGTAGAGGGATGAGTATAATTTATATGTTGAGATAATGAGAGGAGAAGTGTATGGAAGAGGAGAGGAAAGGGGTAGGAAGTGACAGATATTAATACCACTTACATTACAATGTTTTATTGGTGTATAATATACAATACAGATAATTATACTTTGGTTTAATAATTATACTTTATACGATTAAATATATACTAAGTATGTTTAATTATGTAATGTATAATTCCAATATATGTTTTTGTGTATAAAATTGTACAACATATTTATATATATATATACATATATACACAAAAACATATATTGGAACATACATTATATTATCAAATAGTAATTACTTACTTAAGCATCTCAAAGATGTTTAGTTGTTTTGAATAACATGTAAATTTATTTTTGTAGTTTGGATAAACAAGTGTATTACATTTACACCAATACACTTGTTTATCCTAGTAGGTGTATAATTGTATATAATAATTTAACTATATAATACATAATATAAGCATTTATTTTAAATTTGGTATTTATATGAATGAATTTCGTACCTTATTTTTCTTTTGTCTCTGCTTCTCTATTCTACCCTATTCTACTCTAATCTCCTTCTCTCTATTCACTTAGAAAATTTACATAAAATCGTGTAGGCAAAAACCTTCCACGAATATCATGTAGTTACTTTTATCTGTATCCACATTGTAATGTTAATTATATTTGGTATATTCAATACATAAACAAATATATGTATTGAATATACCTCATACTTGTTTGAAGTGTAATTTTCCTCTCATCCACCTTGTTTCTTACTTCAAGTACGCTATCTTTTTTCTATTACCTAAAACAATTTTAGGTAAGTAACAAATACTTTAACGTAATTACAAATACATTATTTAGTCAATAATATACATAATTAAGGTAAGTAATATTATTTATATTGTTAACATATATATATATATACATATATTTCAAGTAAATAAAAATATTGCAAAACAAATAATAAACACGGAGTTATATGTTTAATTATAACATGGAAAATTGTGTTTATAGTAATTAAACATCTTTGAGGTGTTTAAATTGTACATATGTATATGTTATATTACAACTTGGTTAATTAAACATATTTTGACATAGTTGAATGACTAACAAAATTATATATTATTATGTATTACTTGAAATATATAGATTATTTGAAATATATAATATTAGTATAAGTATAAGTATATATTTTGTATGTTGTTGGTAATTAGATATAGTTTAATGTAAACAAGATATATCTTAATGAGGTTAAGATAAAAGGGTATAACATATTTAAAATATGTTTGTGTTGTTGGTGATTAGATATATCTTAACGAGGTTAAGATAAAAAGGGTATAACAAAGATAAAAGGGTATAACAAAGATAAAAGGGTATAACAAAGATAAAAGGGTATAACAATGTTTAAAATGTGTTCGTGTTGTTTGTCATCTCCCGGAGAGATGAAAGGAATCCAGATATGGGGGGAATAGTGGGCCAAAATGATAAACACATTTTTCTATTTTTGATTTTTTATTTTATTATTGTGTTTATCCCTTTTCTCCTCTTATGCTTCTACTAATGATTATGTACACTATGAATGAGTGACTGATGATGATTACCTCCTCCTAACAACACCTCCAGCCTGTGCCTGTCCACCAGTAGCGGTTCTACGACCTCCAGTTGCAGTGCTAGACTTAGGAGAAGTCTGTTGAGCATACTCATAAGCCTTCCTTGATAGGTTACTATCGTAAGCAAGGAGAAGAACATAGCCATTGAGATCGTTAATAGCAGATAGAGTTGGGCTGGTACCAGACACACCTTGTAGTTCCTGCTCAATTAGACTGCGTGTAGTACGAGTGTTACCTTCACTGGTCTGAACTGTAGTGGTCAGGAATGCATTGATTTGGTCAAGGAGGTCATCGGGAGTGGTGTAGCTTGTAGTACCATCCTTCTCTAGCTTCTCAGAGAACTTAACGTCTGGAATGGCAGCAGCCCTAGCAATGGCACCAAGATCATTGTAGGGGAAAGGCTCCTGAATATTACCCAGGTAGTTATTAAGGTAGTTGAGCATAGCAGGAGAGAACCTCAGTTGAGAGCCCTTGAAGTTCTTGGGATCAGAGTAGAAGATATCAAGAGCAAATAGGCGACTGAGAGTTGTACCTTGGGCCAAAAATACATTCTTACCCTTATAGGTTAGACCAGCCTGAAGACCCATGAGATCTTCCTGAAGCTTAGAACCAGGAACAGGGGCCAAACCTTGGAAGGTATAGGTCTTCTTGCTTGCCCTGCTGACAGCACTGATAACGGTTCCATCAACAATTGGGCCAAGGTTGGCATTGGCAATGTAGTCGACCATATCAGCATTGTACAGACGTGGAGCCATGAAGCCAGAATACTCACTGGTACGAAGACCCTTAGTAAGATTACGAGCTTCAGATGGCAGCTTCTTCAACTCGGAAATAAAATATTTCTCGAGTGCTGAGTACTCAGCAGCAGTTGGGACATTAGAATAGGTCTTTCTGAGTTCAGCATTGTGGGAAACATTGAAGAAATCAGTAAGACGTTCAGCGATATAAACGAGCTCAGAAATCTTACTTTCAAACTCTGACTCTTTAGCGGCTCTCTTCACCTTAGAGGTGTTAGCAGAGGCAGCAGCGTTAGCGGGGTTAGTTTGACCAAGAACTTGAGATGACATACTTTACTAACAGTGGATTTTTTTTAAGAAAGATTTTAAAAAAAATCATCAATTTGACGCCGATGTTTTCAACCAAAAAATTATTTGTCGAACCCCATTTCATAAATTTATCGACCAAAAATTTATTTGCCACACTGCATATCATGCTGTGTATGTAGAACTTATTATATGACATATAGTGTTGCAAAATCATACACATCAACTGGACTTGCTATCTGACCGACAAAATCAAAATCAAACAAAAATTATTACTTGTTGGACAAGTAAAATAAAAATTTGCAATTGTACATTCATGACGTACAATTGTTGATTGTTATCAACAATCATGTTAATTATTGGAATCACATAGTGTTAATGTGATTATTAAACACATGATTGTAATTGGACACAATCATCATATTACTGTCATATTCAATAATCATGTTAAACATAATAAATAATATTGTTACTACCGTACCGTATGATCCGATTACAAGAATCATCAAATCACAAAATCATATCATTGTCATGTTCATAATCATGTTAAACATAATAAATAATATTGTTACTGCCGTACCGTATGATCCGATTACAAGAATCATCAAATCACAAAATCATATCATTGTCACATTCATAATCATGTTAAACATAATAAACAATATTGTTACTGTTATAATGAATATACTAATCACTCTTGTGATCAGATCACAAAATCATATCATTGTCATATTCAATGATCATGTTAAATGTAATTAATTAATATTGTTACTGCTATACTGTATGATCCGATCACAATCATCAAATCATAAAATCATATCATTGTCACATTCAATGATCATGTTAAATGTAATTAATTAATATTGTTACTGCTATACTGTATGATCCGATCACAATCATCAAATTATGAAATCATATCATAATCACGATTGACTATTATCAATAACAAAATCACACATACTCCACTAGCATACAACATTGTGATAGATATCATCTCTTCACATATATATATATGGTCAAAATCATATTAACATGAATTTTGTGCATCACACAATTTTTTATTTCAAACAATGAAATCATGTTATTGTGTTAATTATTGTCATTGTTAAAATAAATAACATAATCATCATTCTACACGCTAAAATACCAACTTCATTATCATAATATATTATAATAAAAGTAGTATTTTTTACACAACATTATTGTTGTTGTTATTAAAATAAATATCGTAATCATCATTCCATACATCAAATACCAATTCCATTATTACAATAAGATTGTAATTAAAATATTTTACTGTACAACAATAATACTATTATCAAACTAAATATTACAATCATCATCATCCATCCATCCATCCATCCATACTGAACAATAATATTATTAAAATAAATATTGTTATTCTTACACCCCAAAAATGTTAAAATATTGTAATAATTATAAACACAGTGTGTAAACATATATGTGTTTAGTAGTATATATTATTATGATAACCATATATCATCGTTATCGTAATAATTATTATTGTTATTATTATTGTTATTGTTATTGTTATAATTTATAACATATAGTAACTATATGTTAATACGCTATTTGTTGTCATCATAGTAAATTTATATTATGGAATATTATTGTCACTCAAATAAATAATATTATTAACATATCTAAATATATAAATATGTGATAACAATTACACTGTTATAATAGTTTCTATTATCATTGTATGTTATAACATGTTATTTTATAACAATAATTGTAATTACTATCCACATCATATAATATTAACAATACAAAAATAGTTGTAATAATTATTTATATGGTGAGTAATTATTGTTACTGTAGTAATTATTACGCACATGTTCATGTTCATGTTCCCATAACTTTTATGTTTGATAATTAATATACTGTATATTAATATGTAGTTATATAATAGTTATATAATAACTATAAATATGTTGTATCCACATGCATGTATGTATTTGTGATGTTGTGAGGTAGTGGATGTATGTTATTTTATATGGTATAAAAACCAAGCTTCCATCTGTAACACACAATCAGCTAAGTCGTCAGCCTTAGTTTCAGCCTTACCTTGGTTGTTCTTTATAACATCTAAAGACCAACTATCACAGCGTTGAGTCAAAATTTCCTTTGCTTTACCAATACCCCATTTCTTCTTTGCGTTAGTGTTATATTCGGTTGGACATCCAAGTTGGGAATATTTGAGTTGATTGTATATGTCGAATAGCACAACATCATTATGAATCTTACCCAACTTAATAAGTATTAGGAAAGTAGAGATGAAGTGTTGAAATACTTTTGTTGCCTTAATATTATCAGGTACTTGTCTCTCAATACCAATTAAATCAGCATCATGGAGGTAACCACCATCGAGTAACCTAAAGATAAATTTATTTGCCTGTTCTAGGATATCCGGTCCAACATTACACGTACCTGTAGTATTAGTTGTATTATCACACAGTTTTTTCAAATCAACTCTTTCAAAGTACAATGGAAAAATACCATCTGGGTTTCTCATTTCAATTCGTATACTCAAATTTACAATACCAACATCTAATGATACGGTTTTTAAACACTCTTTGGTGTACACCCAATCCGGTAACTTATCAAAACCTGAAGGTGAATGAAACATTACATAAGGTCGTATTTCATTCTTAACTGAGGATGAACTACTACCATGGTGTGAGAACATTATTTTATCACCAAATTTCTAGTTTTGCCATTGTAATTTATAACTCACTGTTTTCCTCCCTTCCTTCTTTCATCCTTTCACCCCTTCTTTCCTCCCTTCTTTCCTCCCTTCTTTCCTCTCTTCTTTCCTCTCTTCTTTCCTTTCTCCCTTCCTTCTTTTCTTCCCTTCATTTATCTTTTCTTCCCTTCATTTATCTTTTCTTCCCTTCATTTATCTTTTCTTCCCTTCATCTATCTATTCTTCTTTCATTCCTCTCATCCCTTGTCTATTCTCACATATATTAGTATAATTACATACCATCCGTGTAGGCAACTAACCACGACAATCATGTAACCATACATGTAATTATCTATTGAAGTAATCTATTGAAGTAATCTATTGAAGTAATCTATCATTATAATTATATAATTACATGATTGTCATGGTTAGTTGCCTACATGGATGGCATGTAATCACACACAATAATACTTAAATCTCATGTTCACTCTTCCCTCCATCTTCCTTTCCTCCCTCCCTCACTCACCTCACATCGCTCAATTGTTCATAATCTCATGATATAATTAACATATAATTATTTGTTTCTTCAATATATTATATATGCACTATTAAAATATATGGTAACTGGGAAGAAATAATGTGGTTAGCAATTATCATTATAATATTACTATTATACATAATTATTGTTGCTGTTCGTTTTTCACGAGTTGGTAAGACAGTATCTTTTAATTATGTTACAGCACCGCCACAACTGGGAAATTTACCATCGGTTGATCAGTATGAGACTTGTTATGACCCGTTCGGTAACATACGATACAACATTTGGTATGATCCCAATACTAACAGGACATATACCATTGATGGTATGAGTTCAACCAATCAAATAGTTGCTAAATATGGCTCACAGTATGTTTATTTATTGTCTGATGGTCGTATATCTTGTTTTCCCCCTTCTTCTCCCCTTCTCCCCTCCCTTCTCTCTTCATCTACTTCTTGTCCTCAATGATGTACATCTTTTTTACTTTTGTTTTGTCTAAACTTGTTATTGTTTAAACTTTCTATATTATTATTATTTAAATCTTACAATTTTAACTTCTATGAGATGGGTAAACTTTAATCTTGTATATTTAATATCTCCAACATATGTTTGTTTAATCTTTCCAATATATGTTTGTTTAATCTTTCCAATATATATATATGTTTAATATTGTTGTTAACATTGTTTTTGTTTTTGTTTTTAATCTTGCTTAGTAAGATTATAATATGTAATTATGTTGTAATTATAGTTTGTTGGTAATGACTATAATTAACATTATATTTATATATGTACAAGTGCATGTGTATAAGTGCATGTGTATATTTAAGTTGTTGATGAACTGGAACTGGAGCTGTAATGAATAAACTGATTATATTCTGTGAGTGGAAGATATAAATATATACGCAGATACTAAAGAGATGGTAAATACGTTCCTCGTCGTTGAAGATGACCCTGTGGCGAGTGCAACATGCTTAGATAGACAAAGATTAGGTAAACAACGTGTTGAGGCATATCAAATACTTAACAACCTTGATGATTTGGGATTTCTAGCTGACTATTTGGGTCATGAAGCTTTCCCCACAGGTATCAACTATTCAAAGTCGGTACGGGATGCATGGATTCAATCAGTGATGTCAACTGTTAAATCAAATCTTAAAGCCAAGTACATTCATGTTACTACTAACAATGATGTTGTGAAGCGTGGTAGTAGTGGTGGTAATAGAGACAAACGTGTAAGTAACAAATTGGTGTTGTACAATACCAAACCTGTTATTGATTCAGGATATCTTATCAGTATGGCATTCAAATCACATCCATGTACTTCAATGTGGTTAGGTTTTGAGACTGGTCTATGTCATTATATCAATGCACATATTAGTGCATGGTTAAGTCGTGGTTATGTCAATAACATGGCTACCTATCCTGAAGCTGTGGCTGTATTTCCTTCCTGGTGTCAAAATCCAGATGTTATCGATTCATTCCGTGCTAATCTTATGGCTAAAGAGATTGAACGATTTGAACCTCTACATTACATGTATCAACAACCATTTGTTGACTCGTTCGCTAATGATATCCAATTAGTTGAAGATATTTATGATGTATTTCGCACTCACCCACAATTGCAAACTGAGTGGCATCTAAAGACACCATTAGCTGTCGAAGCTCAACAATACTTTCTCAACTCCTGTCGTACGCATGTTAAACCCTATCTTTGGTCTTGATATGTCTGTACATACATACATACATATACACACATAAATATATTGTTTATTGCATGTTAACTGTAACATTATGCTATTAACACAAAATTCGAAACCCTTAATTAACAGATGGTGTTTAATACTTGTTTATATTAACAAACTTATTAATATAAACAAGTATTAAATACTTTGGTATAAAATGAGACAGATATGATGTTGTATGTGAGTGTGGTGTGGGATGAAGAGATGAAAGGAGAGAGGGAGAGGAGAGAGAGGAGGTGAATATAAGTAATAGTTGTGAAAGTATTTACATACTTACAGTATTAATGTTAGCAATTACATCATATCCGTGTAGGCAACCATCCACAATGTCATGTGACCATCAGTGATAATAACCATTTACATTAATAGATTATACATGAATGGTCACATGATCATTGTGGATGGTTGCCTACACGGATATTATGAAATTGCAGTAGTGTATACATGTGTAGAGAAAGAAAAGAACAGAAGATTAAAAGAATAGAGAGAAAGAAAAGAACAGAAGATTAAAAGAATAGAGAGAGAGAGGAAAAAGAGATTAGTGAAGGAGAAGGGAGGATAGAAGGGGATGGGTAGGAAGAGTGGAAGAAGTTTGTATGTACTTTAATTTAGTATAGGATAATTCTATACTTGTTATTATAACATTATAATTCTTATATTTACGAGTGAATATATTTTTGTTTCAACCAAAAACATATCAACTGCAATGTATATATATAGGTATGTTACCTGTTAAAATAAAGTATAAGATTTTTCAGTATGTAATGAATATAGAACTATTCTATATTAAATTAAATTGTATATGTGTTATTACAAGTACAAATACTATTTTTATTTTTACATGTAATATAACTTAATTTACATATTTTTTGGTGAAAACCAAAACAAAAATTATTTGACCTGCAATTTTAAAGGTAATAAGATCCTTCGGTAACAACCAATGTAGAACTATTCTATGTTAAAATAAGTTGTAAATATGTTATAAATATGTTATCATAAGTATACATTTATAACTTATTTTAAAGGTAAGATACATTCCGACATATTTTTGGTAAAAATTAAACATTACTACCTGTCATCAAAAAGGCAATCTTTGATTGTCTTAGCTATCACTGAATGTATAAACCATTCTTTAAAAAATATGTTAAATATACTTGTTAACATGAGTACATACTTTATAATTTGTTTTAATGACAGGTAAGGTTGGAAGATTTTTTGTAAAAATTAAACAAAACATATTTACCTGTACATTGAAATGTTATATGGTTGTTTATAATAACCAGTATATGTATGTGTGTGATTTTAATTTAATACAGAATATGGTTATACACTAATTGGTATTGAAGTCTATCTGATGTTATCCTTTGTCATGTCAAACATGTTTTGTTTAATTTTTACAAAAAATCTTCCAACCTTACCTGTCATTAAAATATATTATAAAGTATGTACTCATGTTAACAAGTATATTTAACATATTTTTTAAAGAATGGTTTATACACTCGGTGATATCTAAGACAATCTTTGATTATCTTTTTGAGGACAGGTAGTAATGTTTAATTTTTACAAAAAATCTTCCAACCTTACCTGTCATTAAAATAAATTATAAAGTATATACTTGTTATTACGAGTATGTATACTCTTATTTTTTAGAGAGTGGTTTATACACTCAGTGATAGCTAAGGCAATCAAAGATTGCCTTTTTAAGAACAGGTAGTAATATTTAATTTTTACCAAAAATATGTCGGAATGTATATCTTACCTTTAAAATAAAATATAAATGTATACCTATTATAGCACATTTATAACTTATTTTAATATAGAATAGTTCTACATTGGTTGTTACCGAAGGATATTATTACCTTTAAAATTGCAGGTCAAATAATTTTTGTTTTGGTTTTCACCAAAAATAAGTAAACCAAAATATATGATACATGTAAAAACAAAGATACAATATATCTTTGTTATAAGGTAATTCTATACTCATTGATACAATGAGTACTAAATACTTATATATTTACAAGTCAAACATGTTTGTGTTATTTTTTGGTTTAAACCAAAATAAACTTATTCTATATATATACATACAGAAAGTTGTAGTGATGATGATGGTGAAAGAAGAAAAGAAGAGGAGAAGGGAGGGAAGAGAGATTAAAAGTACACAACATCTATTCTATCAATTAAATGTGGAATTACACTTATTAAATTAAAATGTATAGATGTTTTATCATGAGTATATGGATTGTATCTTTGTTTTTACAAGTAAACTAAAGTGTTGTATATCTAACAGAAAGAAGAATTTATCTAATATAATTTTAACCCAACTTCAACAAAAATATATGTTTGACATATGTTATCTATAATAACAAAGATGTAGTTTATATATTAAGATGTATATTTATATGTACCAACTTAATCCAGTATACAACCATTTTATACTTACCCAATACTAAACTATTTTACTAATCTTACACATTTACAAGTAATAAAAATATGGTTTGACATACTTTCACTTGAAATTATAACAATGTTATTTACAACAACATACTTTTGGTTTAACTTGTAAAATTAAAGGTTGTTAATATCCCACTATACAGTATAGAGTACCCAATACGTATTTCTACCTTAAAATCTTTTTATCCTCACTACAATATATAATTATATATTATCTTACTTTATAATTACAGGTATTTTTTGGTTTGACATATTTTCAACCAAAACCAAAAATACATCAAACCAAGATTTACCTGTAAAATTAAAGGTACCCAATAGTTCACTATACAGTATAGTGTATTTAATACTTGTTTCTACCTTAAAATCTTTTTATCCTCACTACAATATATAATTATAAAGTGTACCAATATATAATTACAGGTAAATCTTGGTTTGATGTATTTTCAACCAAAACCAAAAATACATCAAACCAAGATTTACCTGTAAAATTAAAGATAAGTAATATATTGCTATAACATATAGTGTATTCAAAGTATAATTTTACCTTAAAACCTTTTTTATCCCACTACAATATATAATTATATATTATCTTACTTCATAATTACAGGTAAATCTTGGTTTGACATATTTTTGGTTGAAATACTTCATACCAAAAAATACCTGTAAAATTAGAGGTAAGCAATATATTGCTATAGCATGTAGTGTATTCAACACATGTATTTTTAGTATAAAACCTTTTTATACTCACTGATTGTTATAGTGGGATATTAACAACCTTTAAATTTACAGATAAAAAATTTTGGTTTGACACAAAAATTGTTCACACCAAAATATACCAATCAATGTGTGTGTATGTGTGTGTATTACCAGTAAAATAAATTATATAAAATATACTTAGCTATCTATGAATATTAAACTTTAAAATAATGTAATGATAGTTCTACACTCTGTGAGATCACCATCTCACAATCATAGTAGTCCAATTCTGCTTTAACCTGTAAATATAAAAATAACACTTACATTCATAATCACAATAACACCATGTATTCGTTATACATAATAATTTAGTATAGATCCAACCTATACTTATTGATACTAAAGTACATTACTATATTTTTAATTTTGTAGGTAGATACAATTTTGTTATAATTTCAACCAAACAATACATTAAACAATACATTTATATGTTAAAACGTAAATATACTTTATAAGTGTTATTAATAACTATAACAAGATAATTTAGTATAGAACTATACTATACTCACTAACTACTAATTTACATTAATATTTTATATGCATTGCTTATAATATGTTGGCATACTTTTTACCTACTATATAACAAGATTATCTGGTGTATATAAATATCTGTTATCCAATTAATACATGGTACTTATAAGCACTATTCTTTACACATATGATAATAAACATATACTACATGTCATATATAATTACAATATTGTTGTGGTTAACTTGTCTAGCGCTTATACGTATTTTATATAATTGCCAATATTTGCTACATTAACCATACAATTATCTTCTGTTCACACCCCATTCCATCACCTCACCACCTCTCTCTTTCTCCCTTTACATTATCCATCTTGTTCCATATTTCTCTTACCTACTCTTTTTATTCTTGTATACTCCAATAATAATATATGTTATGCAATTATTGATACAATAGATATTATATTGTCATGCGTTAAATATAACAATATATATATTAGATACATTTTTGGTTGAAACCAAAAAAAACAAAGATGTATTACTTGTAAATTTAAAAGTAACAAATATATTCTTTACTATAAAGCCTCTCCTCTCCTCTAATCTCCTTCCCTCCCTCATCTCCAATATGTAATAAATATAGATCTAATCTATATTAAATTAAAATATAAATATTAGTACTTTATAGTAAAGAATATATTTGTTACTTTTAAATTTACAAGTAATACATCTTTGTTTTTTTTGGTTTAAGAGAAAAATGTGTCCAACTATGTTAATATTTATATATAAATATAGTAGTTATATATGCTCATACAAGAGAGAGATAAAGTATAATAGTAAGAGAACATAGATAGATAAGATATGCGTTATTAAAGATAATTTTGTTACTTAAGGTTGTTGGAAAATACACATACTTATTTTATATTCTTACTCATAATGTTACAGGTGGTTGGATAGTAGATAAAATTATTGTTAATAATATTAACAATATTTGCATAAATAGATAAATAGACAAGTGTGTATTAAATAATGTATGTATTAATTTATACTTACAATCTTGTTGTTGATAATTTGGTGTTGTTGATAAAGAAGATATTTGTTATCCTGAATAACAAAATATACATTATATATTACAATATGAATACAAAATATATACATAACGTATATATATACATTTACCTATTAATACATATAATTGTATTGAGGATGTGGGTGTGGGTGTGGGTGTGGGTGTGGGTGGGTGTGGGTGGGTGGGGTGTGTGACTGGATGTGTTGGTGAATAAATAGATAATATACATTATATACATAAACACAATTTATGTCCTTTTTGTTGATTAGGGGTTGGTTGTATTTGTGGGATAGATGAGAATGGACATCTCACCCCAATTACTCAGGTACATCCAAATCTTGAGAGGTAAGTCTGGATACCAAACAAAGTGGGCCATAGTGGTTTTAGTTAGTGATGACTTGAATATGGAAGTTAACAGTTTATGGCTAAGAGTATAACGGGCAACAACCTCACAGTCGTTATCGGTGTAACCGAAAGGTTTCTTCTTTGAATAATCGGGAGTGTGGTAGTAAATACCATTACCTTCTGGACCTTGGTACAAGTCAAGAAGAATCTCATTGTTCTTGTCAAACATCTTGATTAAAGGAGTGGAAGCTTTGGATACTGACAGATCGAAAAAGATCTCACTACCTGGGTCCAGATTAACTGGTAGGTTAACAGGTACGGTCAACTGAACTGGCAAGTCGTTGCTCCCTTCCGTATCCTGACCGTCACCGATGGCAAATACGAACTTTTCAGATTCATTGGCCACGAGTTTATACAGTGTTAGACTAGCTTCGGACTTCTGGTTGCACTGACCCATCTGCTTCTTGAGCGATCCATGATCTACAGTAAACGTCAGGTCACGGTTCTCGATTTCAATCTCGGGGTTCCAGCGTAAGCTAACTTCCGATCCTCTAAGAATGACATAACGGAAGTGAGTGAAACTGTTGTTTGGTACTGCCGCAGTATCCGACTTATTGGCTGCTGCTCCCCGTCTTTTAGTTGCTTGTGGATTGTCATGGTTGGCTGAAATGATTTCTCCATCCTTAAACGTTACTTGAAACCAGTTCTGGGCCGCGGCAGTATTGAAAAAATCAACGAGTACATTACCATGCGAAAAGTCTGCCCTACAGATATAATATCTGTCCACATCATCAGACTCAAAATGATTCATTTTATAAATCTAAACATAATTTAAGAATTTGACGAAAAATAAATTTATTTTATGTTTTAATATTTAAGACATTTTTGACATGTCAAAAAATATCTTCTTCCCTCCTCCCTCTCCTCCCCCTTCTCCTTTTCCTTCTTATCTCTTTATTTTTTATTCTCATTGTTATCACCTATTGTTATCACCTATTGTTATCACCTATTGTTATCACCTATTGTTATCACCTGTTGTTATCACCCATTGTTATATTATCTTATGTTGGTAGTGAATATGTAATTAAATTACGATGGGTATTGTAATCTTGTTTCTATTTCTTAATCTACCAACCTTTTTTCCCTTCTTAATGTTATTACTTTCTCTCTCCCTATTTATTGTAAATAGAGTGAAAACACAATATTTTGGTTAGAAAATGTATTACCATTAATAATATTTAGATTACATACATATATGTTATCATCTAAGAAATGTTTAATAGGTAGGAATATTTTATACTATTGTTAGTAATAATAATTATACATTAATTATATAATTGTATGATTATGCAATTATATATTTGTGTTAGTGATAATAAATTATATAACTACAAATGTCATTGACATGAATGAACAATGTTAGATACTTTACATGTTTTGGTGCATTTAATATGTTTTATGTGTTTTTATGTGACGGTTTTATACTAGTGCAATTACACAAGATTCGTGTAGTTAGCAATCCACGGGCCATATAGGTGTAATAACACAATTATGAGGTGAGAGTAGTCACTGGTATATAAACTAAATAATTAACAATAATGTACGCTTGTATAACTACAATATGTCTGTGGATTGTTAACTACACAAATTTTGTGTAATTATATCCGAATAGTCAAAATATTTACAATACTTACCATCATCAATATTATTGAAGTATTAGTGTGATTGAAGTATTAATGTGATTGGATTATATGTTGTGATTAGATAGTTAGTGTCACTGTATTGTAAGTTGTAATGTTAGTGTAATTATACGATATTTGTGTAGGCAGCAAAACCACAAGTATCATATGAATATTTGTGGTATGAAAAATGTGGAAGGGTAGAACAAAATAGTTATTGGTGCGAGAAGACATTAATGTATGTTACATACATAATATATGTTGGTTTGTGGCTGTATTTGTAAACTTCCTATGTGAAAAAAAAATGGGGTTTGTGAGTACACAACAAAATTAAAGATAAGGTTTCATTAAAAGTATAACATTGGTAGTAAATTACTTGTGTTAATAAAATATACAACTAATGTTGTATTGATAATATGTAATGTTATTGTTGTAGTTGGAATGTTATGTATACTGGAGTAGATAAATACTTATCTGGTAAGGTGTGTAATGATATGGTTAGATGTGAGAGTTTATAACATTAGTTAATAACTTAATGGTTATTGTGGTTAAGTTTGCAAGGTTGTTTTGTCTCTTTACTCACCCTAGGGCACTTAAAGTATAATTACATAATATCTGTGTAAGCAAAAAACCATCCACAAACATCATGTAGTTATTTTGATGTACATACTTATTCGTATCAAAGTAACATATATTTGTATCAAAGTAACATGTATGTACAACAGAGTAACTACATGATGTTTGTGGATGGTTGCCTACACAGATATTATGTAATTGTAATGGTATCTTTGGGTTAGTAACCTGTATTTGCATGTTAAATGTCATAATGTCTACTGGATATATATATGCGTATACATTTATTTTAAGTTTGGAATAATTTTACTCTCTAACATAAATATTGTAACATAACCTAATATACATATATGTACACTATTTGGTTGTATTTTGTAATAAATTAAAGTTTGTAATACATGATGTATTACATTATTTTCTTATAGTGGGTACATGGATACCACATCTAGTGATCATAGTGTGTATATTTATATGTCTCGTGTGAATTCTTTATGTTAAAATGTTTTACCATATAATTTGTAACCTTAACATAAAACATTTTAACATACAATATTTTAACATACAATATTTTAACATACAATATTTTAACATACAATATTTTAACATACAATATTTTAACATACAATATTTTAACATACAATATTTTAA
>Ga0302300_1001081_pt1 | contig 16263 bp, 13 predicted proteins | sample III_Palsa_E1_1_FD_198756 | JGI IMG/M metagenome (GOLD analysis project Ga0302300, IMG submission 198756) | Peat permafrost microbial communities from Stordalen Mire near Abisko, Sweden - III_Palsa_E1_1 | ecosystem: Environmental > Terrestrial > Soil > Palsa > Peat permafrost | place: Sweden... | reverse complement strand
TCAAAATATGGTGTATTTGTTAAAAAGGATGTACTGTTTATATATCCCTTTTCAAAGCAATTCACTATAGCCTGGTTTATTGATGGGCGCAAGCCAAAATCATCTGCATTTACAATAATATTTTCTGGGATGAGCATAAACTTTGAAATTGTAAACTTTACAATGAAACTTTAATTTATTAAAAAACAGAAACTTAAAATCAGGGTTAATACGATAGTTGATATTAATGTTTATTAATTATTAATAATTAAAATGAAATCACAATTAAATCACTCAAATGTAATTATATTAACTTCTTTTTATTATTTTCGCATTAATAAAACTGAAATATTATAAATTATATAGTGATTATTAATTACAATTGGTGAAAAATGATTAGTTGTTTTTTTGTTAATTAGTAAATCCTAAGACTATATTTTTTACAGAATTTGTGACTTAATCATTAAAAACTAACTTTAGTAAATAATAAATTCATAGTAAAATAAAAGCACCAATATATGAAGTTAAAATACTTACTTGCGATTTTCTTTACCCTCAGCCTATTTACTTTTTCCTGTACTCCTTATAAGGGTGTTCCGTATTTCCAAGATTTAAAAAGAGACAGCATTCAGGCAGAAAAAATAATGAACTATACCCCGCTAACTATCCAGCCAGGTGATCTTTTAGCGCTGAATGTAAATAGCTTAAATCATGAAGCTGATCAACAATTTAATTATAATTTGGAGAGGCCAAGTGGAATTAATTCTGTTACTGGGCTTACTGATAACGGAACTTCAAGTGAAGGTACTGTTTTTGGATATTTAGTTGATGAAGAAGGAAATATTAATCTTCCTATTATTGGTGAAGTTAAAGTAAGTGGTTTAAGTACGAAACAGGTTTCAGTTGATCTTCAAACCCGACTTGCAACAGTACTAAGTAACCCAATTGTGAATGTCAGGTTGGTAAATTTCAGTGTTTCAATACTTGGAGATGTTAAAACCCCGGGTGTTTTTACGATTGCAAATGAAAAAACAACAGTTACTGAAGCAATAGCTTTAGCCGGCGATTTAAATACAACAGGTATACGGAATATTTTACTAATAAGAGAAGTAGATGGTATAAGAAAATATATTCCTATAGACCTCAAATCAAAGAATTTTATGAATTCGCCATACTATTATCTTGAAAACAAAGATGTAATATATGTACAGCCTAACAAAGATAAAGTGTCAGGATCTGATTCTGCTTTCACAAAAGCATCATTATTATTGGGTGCCTTATCATTATTGGCTATATTTTTAACAAGGAAATAATCACACTCAATTTATGAGCAAACAAAAACCTCAAATTACAACTCTTACCACATTACCTATACTTGGAAGTGAATCATCATCAGATACAAGTAACCTTGTAAAAAAATATTTATATCACTGGCCATTATTTATTTTGGCGGTTATATTGGCATTAACTGCTGCGTATTTTTATTTGAAAGTTGCTAAGCCCGTTTATCCTATTGAAGCAACGCTTGAATTTAAATCTCCGACGGCTTCATCAGCATCATTAACAGTAAATCAAAATTCAACCGAGCAAGAGCTTGATCCGATTGATAAGCCGATCATAGTTGAAAATGAAATCGAGGTAATGCAATCAAAAAAATTGATTTACCAGGTAGTAAATCAATTGCAGTTATGGGTTAATTACTCTAAAAAAAGTGGCCTTATAAGAAAAGACCTATACAATCAAAGCCCGGTTAAATTTTCATTTGTAACGCCAAACAATGATATCCCACCGGCAGGTGAAAAAATACAGATCACTGTTAAAAGCGCTCAATCTTTTACTTATAAGGATAACACAGGCGAAACAAAAAGCTATAATTTCTCATCTCCTATAAAAAATAGCTTTGGAACCTGGCAAATTTCGGCAAACCAAAATATTGGGAGTTATATAGATTCTACTATATTAATAACAGTTAGTGACCCTGATTTGGTTTCTGATGCTTACCAAAAGGGAATTAAAGTTGAACTTGAAAATAAGGACGCACCGTTTGTAAATCTTTCAACTGCAGATGAGGTTCCGCAAAGAGGTAAAGATGTCTTAAACGCCCTAATGGCAATGTATCTTAAATATGCCATTGAAGACAAAAATAGGTTATCACAAAAAACTTTAAAATTCATTGATTTCAGGTTAGACTCGTTAAAACAAGAGCTTGACTCAACTGAACGTAAAATTGAACAATTTAAAACCAGTCATGGCATCACTGTAAGTATTGATACAGAGGCAATTACATACCAAAATATTAGGCAGGCAAATATCAAGAACATGAATGATATTGATGTTCAGCTTAGTATACTTTCAAGTTTGGATAAATATGCCCAGTCGTCACAAAATTCTGAAAGTTTACCAGCCTCTCCTTCTGCGCTTGTAGACCCTGGATTAGCTGCTCTTTATGATAAATTAACTATATTACAACTAAGGCGGCAACAGCTATTGTCAAGTATGCCTGCTACAAATCCGTTAGTTGCTGATAATGACAATCAAATCAGGACTTTAAAAGCTAATTTTCTCGAAAAACTCCAAAGTTCAAGAGCTTCTCTGTTAGCTCAAAAGAAACAATTGGAATCAATAAGTGCTGGAACGCAAGCAGTTCTTCAAAAAATTCCTGGAGAAGATAGGGAATATGCCGAATTGAAAAGATACAATGAAAGTAAGGAAGGCATATTCAGAATATTATTAGAAAAAAGAGAGCAGGTTGCTTTGCGTTATGCCTCATCGGTTTCTGACTCTGAAATTATAGATGATGCCCATGCCGGTAAAGTAAAATGGCCTATTGCTCCGATTGTTTATTTAATAGGGTTAATACTTGGCCTTGGAGCAGCAGCTGGCATACTTTATCTGCGCGAAGCATTTAATGATTTGATAACAAGCCGCCGACAAATAGAAAATGAAACTGAGATCTCTATTTTAGGAGAATTAGCTTACCAGGATACTAATCAACAAATTGTGGTATCAGAAGGTAGAAGCAAATTTGCAATTGGTGAACAATTCAGGGTATTGCGTACCAATTTGTTCCATTTGCATGATAACAATGATCCGGGGCGCGTTACCTTATTTACCTCAAGTGTTAGTGGCGAAGGTAAAAGCTTTGTAAGTTCTAACTTGGCTGTAACACTTGCCTACGCGCAGCGGAAAACGATCATATTAGAAATGGACCTTCGTAAGCCTAAGGTTTCAGTAAACTTTGGACTGGATCCTGAACATCTTGGCATTAGCAATTATCTTTCAGGCGAAGTAAAAGATGTACATTCAATGATCCAACCATCAGGTATCCCTGGCCTGGATGTTCTAAGCTGTGGTTCTATACTTCCTAACCCCTCAGAATTATTGGAGAAAGATGAATTAGATCAATTGATAGCAACTTTAAAGGAAACCTATGATGATATCATTATAGATTCACCGCCAATTCACCTGGTTACTGACGCATTAATTATTGCCCGTATTGCTGATGCATCATTATATGTAGTTAGGCAGGGATATACTCATAAATATGAATTGGAATTTGCGAATGAGATTAATGAATCAAAGCGCTTTAATAAATTCACTATTGTATTTAACGGGGTTAAATCAGGAGCATCGGGTTATGGTTACGGCTACGGCTATGGTGGTTATGGTAGTTATAATACTGCTTATAACTCATATGCAACAAAACATAAACTTACTTTTGGCGATAGAGTAAAAGAGATTTTAAGCAGGTTCTAAATCAAATTTATTCGATGATAAATTCACAAGCAAATGTACCCAACGAGCTGGAAAAAGGCAAACGGTTAGGATATCTTGAAGGGATCCGTGGAGTAGCTGCATTTATGGTAGTTATTCACCATTACCTTTTAGCATTTTATCCTACCCAAGCCAGCGGTGAAATTAAAAATGCGCATTTTGCTCCTTTAGAATTGTGGTATTATCATTCTCCATTTATTTTTCTTACCAATGGGCAGTTTTTTGTTTATATATTCTTTGCGTTAAGCGGATATGTTTTGAGTAAGAAATATTTTTTGGAAAAGGAAATAGCTTACCTGAATTCAGCATTTATAAGACGCTTACCACGGTTATATATTCCAATGGCATTTTCGTTAGTAATTGCTTTTCTATTAATGAAACTTACATTAGATTTTAATATTGAGGCAAGTACAATTACAAAATCTATTTGGTTTGCTGCTTTAAAAGGCGATCATTCGGTATTTAAATTCATAGAAAGTTTGTTAATAAAAACAATGTTTTTTAAAGATAATTCATATAACACCGTATTGTGGACTATTTCAGCTGAATTTTATGGTTCATTACTTTTATTTTCAGCTTTGGCGCTTACGGGTAAAATACGGAACTCATTCTGGGTATTTATTACAATACTTATCTTATTGTTAATAAGTGAAAATTTTGAGTATGCCGCATTTATCCTGGGATACATGCTCAACTATAATTATGTTATAAAGTTTAAACAGCCTGTTTACAGGAAATTTTTTGTTGTATTTATAATAATTTTGGGTTTATTTTTAGGTGGCTTTCCACATATCTATTATAAAGATACGCCAACTATCGTAGGTACTTTTTATCAATTTTTAAACTATAATTTTATTATAAAGCGTGGTGCTTTTATAAATGAAACAGGAGCTTTCTTAATAATTTTGGCCGTTTTACAATCAGATAAATTGCAAGTGTTTTTCTCTAACAGAATATTTGACTTTTTAGGTGCAGTTTCTTTTTCAATGTACTTAATTCACGTTCTTGTGTTACAATCATTTAGTTCTTTTCTTTTTTTAAAATTACAAGCTTCGTTCGGGTATAATATTTCGTTTCTATTTGTGTTTTTCCCATCTGTTGCTTTGATTTTACTATTATCCTACGTAATGACAATTTATGTAGACAAGAAAAGTCTCAACATAGCACACTTTGTTTATAAAAACTATTTCTCTTATCAAAAGAGAGATAGTTGACTTTAAATAGTAAATATTAAAGTCAACGTGAATTATAGTGTAATTTAATTTTCTCATTAGTCAAAATAAGTTTAATAAAATAGTACTATTAATAATGATCGATGAGCTTTAAGAAAGGGTTATTTAAAAATATTTTAATTGCAGGAGGGTATGCTTACCTTTCACAAGCTATAAGCTTTTTATCAACAATAGTTTTATCTCGTATTTTAACACCAAACAGCTATGGTCTGGTTAATTTAATAACAGTATTTACAGGTTTTATACTTGTTTTTTCTGATGGCGGTCTTTCCTATGCATTAATAAGGAGTGATTTTGGCGAAACTTACAATAGAGTTTTAACCAATTTATCATGGTTGCTTGGCTTTAGTCTTTTTATTATTACAACTTTAGTTGGTTATCCGATATCACTTTTTTACCACAATAGTAGCCTGATATTGCCAACCATGGCATTAGGAACAACCTTTTTAATTAAGGGATTAAGCCTTACCCAGGGAGCCGTTTTAGCAAAGCAACTGAATTTTGCATACATAGGGAAAGTTACATTAATAAGCGTAATTATTACAGTAGCATTAACCATTATATTGGCGTATTGCGGTTTGGATTACTGGTCTTTAATAATTCCTCAAATAGTTGCTGCAATAGTTATTGCAATAATGTATGAGCGCAAGGTTAAATTAGGTTTTAAAATATATCATTTAAATTATATTCTGGTAGTTTACAGGCACACCAAAAAACTTATAGGAAGTGTAATAGGATTTAATACCATAAATTATTGGGCACGTAATACTGATAACATGATTGTTGGTAAATGGTACGGAACTTCAAGCCTCGGGATATATAATAGGGCCTATAATTTATTGATGTTACCTCTTACATTAATAAGTGGCTTGTTTTCAAATATTTTGTTTCCAAGCTTGAAGAAGTTAAAACAGCAAGGCGGTAACATTGAAGAAGAATATTACTTTGTATTAAGGGTAATAACAATCTTAACTTTTCCAATTGTTGTTATTTTAATTACATTTCCCAACCAATTGGTTCTTTTATTGTGGGGTAATAAATGGAAAGAAGTAGCAATATTCCTGCCTTATTTTGGGTTATTAATATTTACGCAAACACTGCTTTCCACCGTTGGGCAATTATTAATACTTGATGAAAAAGAGAGCGAGTTCATGATTTCAGGTTGGGTGGGGTCTGCTTTTTTAGTTGCAGGAATAATTATAGGGGCATTTATATCTTTAATTGGCGTTGCCCAATTTTATTCATTGTCTTATATATTCGTTTTAATATTCAATATAATCTTTCTTTATATACGAACATTGAAGTTTAATGTACGTACTACACTGGGTTTTTGGATACCTAAAATAGCTTTCTCCTTTGTTTTATGGATAGCCATTTTCTTTAAAATGGAATTGCTTAAAATGGCTAGTGTTGTATTAATATGTATTTATATAATATTTGTATCACGTAAAGAGATAAAACTAATTCTTTCAAAAGCATCTTTGATAATTAGACTGAAGAGTTGATTAGTTTATTTGTTTAAAAAATAAATATGATCAAATGAGTAAAGTATATATAATAATAGTAACCTATAACGGGCTTAAATGGATTGAAAAGTGTTTAATAAGTACTCAACTATCTACACTTACGCCAGAAGTTATTGTTATTGACAATGGTTCAAATGATGGAACTGCTGCACTAATTGAAAGTAAATTTCCATCTGTACGATTTATAAAAAGTGCCGAAAATTTAGGTTTTGGAAGAGCCAATAATATCGGGATGAAATTGGCATTAGAGGAAAGGGCCGATTACGCGTTTCTTTTAAATCAGGATGCATATCTGGAAACAGACACACTTCAGAAAATGATTGATACTCATATCAGAAATCCTGAATATGGTGTATTGAGCCCAATGCAGATGAATGGTAATGGTACAATAAGAGATGCTAATTTTAATTTTTTAATAAACGATAGAAAAAACTATTACAGCGCGAGTAAATTCGATGATATAAAAGATCTGCCCGAAGTATTTGAAGTTAAGTTTGTAATGGCAGCATTATGGTTAATTTCAATAGATTGTTTAAGAAAAGTGGGATTATTTGATCCTATCTTTTTTCATTATGGCGAAGATCATGATTTTTTGAACCGGGTAAGGTATTTTAAATATAAAGTTGGTATTGTAACCGATACTATAAGCTATCATGATCGGGAACAAAGAGTCATAACTAAAAACAAACAGCAAAAAATGATGTATTTTGCTGTATTAGTTGATGTTACTAATATTAACAATTCCTTTATTTCTGCAGCTTCCAAGGCAATTTGGTTTCATGTAAAATTAACATTAGCTAATGCTGTACATTTTAGAACACGCCTGGTAGTGGAACAACAAAAAGACTTTTATACCTTATTACGTAAAACGCTTGAAGTGTTACAGGCGCGAGTTAAAAATAGAAAAATGTAATTCCAATACAAATAATAGTGCTCATTTTGAAGGCTTATTGAGATGAAAAGGATAATTAAAAATGTTCTATATGTTATTAGTTTAATTAGATTTATTCCACATTTGATTATATATAAAGTTCATCCAAAAAGAGAACTCCTTAAAGATGACAGAAATAACTGGATTAAGGTAATTAAACATGATGATGCATTCAATATGAAGAATTTTTTCTGGCTGTTAAATAGGTTACCTGAATACAGAAGCGTTTTTTATTGGCGGGCAGGAAAAGTATCTCATTTATTTAAAATACTGGCGAGGCCTCAACAATTGCTTTTTATTAATATGCCAACAGACCGCGTTGGATCTGGGTTAGTGATGCAACATGGATATTCTACAATTATCGAAGCAATAAAAATAGGTAAGAATTGCCAGATATGGCATAATGTGACTATTGGAACCAATATTTCAAATTCAGGCAATAAAGCCACAATTGGCGATAATGTAAAAATTTGTACCGGTGCTATGGTTTTAGGAAATATAAAAATTGGTAATAATGTAACAATAGGGGCAGCGACAATTGTTTTAAAGAATATTCCTGATAATTGTACAGTTGTAGGAAATCCGGCTATGATCGTTAAAATTTCAGGAGAGAGAGTAAACATACCTTTATAATATGACCATTTACACTACATTATATAGTTTTATATTATTACTTACATTTCTTACCTGGAAAAAGGAAACTCACATTGCCAGCTTATGGTTTTCCTTGGCAAGTTTTTTTACGTTTTTTCTGGTTGCTACAAGGGATGTAACGGTTGGTACTGATACAGCATCTTATGTAAGTTATTTTTTACATCCGACCCTTGGATATGGTGGTGATAATCGCAAAACTGATTTAGGTTTTCAGATTTGGAACGAGCTTATTCATATTACTTGGGCCGACGAGCATTTCTTTCTCTTTGTAAATGCCATAGTCGCTCTTTCTGGCGTATTTTATTTTATTAAGAAAGAGTCGCCGTTCAAGATGGTATCCTTACTGTTGTTCCTAATTGCTGGCGAATTCTATACTATTCAATTCGCCGCAATGCGGCAAACCCTTGCTATATCATTTTTCTTAATTGCATTACACTTTTACAATAAGGGAGGTAAAAGTTGGCGAATTGCTTTAGCTTTCTATTGTGCAGCTATCTTCTTCCACGCTACGGTATTGTGGTGCCTGCCGGTTGTATTACTTATGGATCGCATCAGAATAAATAAAACATTTGCATACATAATTTTGGGGGCTTCATTCGGTATAGGATTAAGCGGTGTATTCGACTACCATACTTTAGTTGGGGGGCTTTTTAATATGACAGATTCTTCAAATAGTGTGGTTAGCCGTTATAGTGGCTATCAAAATAATATGTCGAAAGACACGTTATCGGGCCATAGGGTTTTGTGGGATATGTTGCCATTAACTTTAGTATGTGCTGCATGTATTTATTACACATGGGATATTAACATGAAATATTTGAAATATTTTCTAATAGGAATAATTGCTAATAATTTAACAGTTAGAGATCCAATAGCTTTTAGGTTAGTTATGTATCTGGTAATATTGGTTGTTGTTGTTGTTCCGATAGTATTTATGCGCCGAAAACGTATTGCTATTTTAATGTATGGTATTATAATTATATATTTTAGTTATAAAACATATTCATTACTGAACGCAGAGACGGTTGCGGGTTTCGAGGGCAATAAAATAGTTCCATATAAATTTTTCTTTATTGATTATCAAAAATGAAAACGATTATATATATATCTCATGAGGGAAATTTAATGAAAGGCTCTACATATTCATTACTTAATTTAATAAATTCAGTTAGCGAAAATATAAGGCCTGTAATTATTGTTCCTTCAGATGGTATTGCTTGTGCCGAATTCAAAAAAAAAGGTATCAAATATTATATTGTACCATTCAATCTTACTTTTACCGAAAAACATGGAATTAAAAGAATTCTAACCTTTCTCCCCAGATATATTAGAGACCGGAAAAAAAATAACGCTGCTGCAAAAATAATTAAGCAAATAGTTATAGCTGAAGGTGCACATATTATCCATACCAATACTGCTGCGGTAGATGTGGGGCAAAAAGTTGCTACTGAGTTAGACTTGAAACATGTATGGCATTTAAGAGAGTTTTTAAGTTTAGACTTTAGTCTTAACCCACTCATTGGCTGGAAATTATTTTTAAAAAAAATCAATAAAGCTGACACAATAATTTGCATAACAAAAAGTGTATGTGAGCATTACAAAATGGTCAACAATAAAAAGGCCTATGTTATTTTTAATGCAGTAAGACCATACAATAAAATACATCTAAATTTAAATAAGGAAAACTACTTTTTATTCTGTGGTGCTGTTACTGCTCAAAAAGGAATAGAGGACGCATTAATGGCCTTTTCAAAGTTCAGCAAAACTTATCCTGATTTTAAAATGGTTGTAGCAGGTACAGTTAAAGATAATTATGCTGGCCGATTATCAAAACTGCTAAAAGAATTACAAATAGACGAAAATGTTCAGTTAACAGGCTTTAAAACTGATGTAGATGACTTAATGGCAAATGCAAAATGTTTGTTAATGTGTTCAAAAAATGAAGCACTGGGCCGAGTTACAATTGAAGCAATGTATAACGGATGCCCGGTGATAGGTTTTGCGGCTGGTGGAACATTAGAAATACTTGAAAACAACAGGACCGGATATTTATATAATACAATGGATGAATTAGTAGAAAAAATGTTTTATGTTATTGCCAATAAAACGAACGTGACTCAGCTAATTTCACAGGCCCAGGAATATGCCCAAAACACTTTTTCAGAAGAGAAATATGCAGATAGTTTAATGAAAATATATGACAATTTACTCTTAAATTGATAGCAAATTATCGCGTTATGGTAGTTAGTTAAATTTATAATTAATTGATTAATTGAATGGAATTTAATAAGATAATTAAAAATCTGCTAAAAATTAATTTTAAAACCATTTATATAAATTTTAAATATTTACCAATGCGGCAGGCCATGTATTTGCCAATATGGATTAGTAGGAGGGTTTATATTTTGGAAGCAAAAGGCAGGCTTTTTATTGATGGTAAAATAAGCCCGGGGATGATTCAATATGGGTATGGCGACATTGCAATTTTTGATAAAAGAAGATCAAGAAGTATATGGCATATTACAGGAAATATTATATTCTCAGGGAAAGCACGAATAGGACATGGAACTAAAATAAGTGTAGGCAAAACCGGTACATTAAAAATTGGCGATAATTTTAATGTATCTGCAGAATCATCAATTATTTGTCATAAATCAATCCAAATAGGTAATAATTGTTTAATGTCCTGGGATGTTTTGATAATGGATACTGATGTACATAAAATAAAGGAAATATCAGGAGAAATTATTAACAAACCTAGCGAAATAATTATTGGCAACGATGTTTGGATTGGCTGCAGATGTTTAATACTTAAGGGGGCCAATATACCCAACGGTAATATTATTGCAGCCAATTCGACAGTAGCTAAATCCAATCATAGTAAAGAAAATTGTATTGTTGTTGATGGAACAAAGATACTTAAAGAGCAAATAACCTGGGAATTATAAATTATCATTCGAATGAATAGCTTGTCAATAATTAGTACATATTACAAAGGGGAGAATTTTATCTTCAATTGTATTGATTCACTTGTAAACTCTTATGAGCGTAGCAAAAAAAAGATGAACTACGAGATCGTTTTAATTATTGATTCTATTGATGACTCAGATCATATATTTAATCTTTTATCCGGGAAATATACTTCTATCCCTATCAGGATTATAAAAAATGTGAAAAACATCGGTGTTTCTGCGTCAAGAAATGTAGGATTGGATTTAATAAAGTATGATTTTTATACCATCATCGATCAGGATGATTATGTTACTCAAGAGTATTTTTCAGCTTTAGAACAGGAATTGGATGAAAATTATGCTGTACATATGATAAATGGAAGTATTTTAAATATTACCGAAAATATTTCTGTACCTATTTATTATTTTACTCCAGATTTCGATTTTAATAACCTGATTTTAAAGAATACTGTAATTTATACACCGGCACTTTTAATCTTTAATAAAAAATTTGTTCCGTCAAAAGAATTATTTATTGATGCATCTGAAAAATATAAAGGTTGTGATGATTGGGCTGCTTACTTGAATATTTTAGTAGATTTTGAATTAAATGTGAAGATGAAGTTTATTAATAAATTACTATTTGTTTATTGTATGCATGCAGAAAATTTTAGTAATAATAAAGGCACGATGATTAATTCTTCCATAGCGGTATTAAATTATCTTAATAAAAAAAACAATTTAAAAGAAACCTATCGCGCGAAGGTGAACCTTGCGTTGTCACGACAAGCATTTTATTTGGATAAGGAAGTTAATAATTTTAATAAGGGCAGGTTATTTTTAACATATCCGGCACATTTTGCTTCACACTACCTGCTCTCGTTTTTTAATAAACAAAGATTAAACAGATTGATTTTCAGGATCAAATATCTTAAAATACATTTATTAGGTTCTTGAACATCGCTGTCAATAAAAGTTCAATGGTTAATCGATTGCATGTGTTGGCTTATGTGTATGTGTTATTATAAGGAATTATTTCTTAATGATCCCCTTAATATATTAGTAATGAGTATAAGTTTATAATATGAAGGTTTTAAATGTTAGTCAAAGCTTCGAAGTAAGAGGAGGATCAGATGTTTATTTTCATTTACTTACAGATCTATTGCGTGAAAATGGGGTTTTGGTAGAAGAGTTTGCATCGTCTAACAACGATGATCAATTTCCTAAAGAAATTGATTTTGAAAATAGCGGAATTTCTGATGTATTTGGTTATATATACAATTTTGAGGCAAAAAGAAAAATTGACAAATATGTAAAAGGAAAGAAGTTTGATATAGCACATTTGCATATTTATTATGGAATGCTTACATCATCAATTTTACAGCCTTTAAAAAATAATTCCATTCCAATAATACAAACACTTCATGAGTATAAAATAGTATGCCCAACATATAGATTGTATGATGGTAACAATATATGCTTTACTTGTAAAAACAATAATTTTTATAAATCTCTCACAAAAAATTGCAATCGGAACAGTTTTGCCAGAACTGCTTTATCAGCTGTGGAATCATATGTTTCGTTATCATTCGGAAGCCAAAGTTTAATTGATCATTATATTACAGTAAGTGATTTTCAAAAAAAACAAATTGTTGACATGGGTTTTGATGCCAATAAAATGACTACTGTACATAACTTTGTTGAAGTAAACAATAAGTTTATTAATAACAAGATTGGTGATTACGTGTTATACTTCGGAAGATTGGAAAAGGAAAAGGGTATTCAGGTGCTTTTAGATTGTTTTAAAAATCTTTCCTCCTCTGTTAAATTGGTTATTGTTGGTGATGGCAGTTACCGCGATGAAGTCATTATGCAAATAGAAACTTCAAAAACCTTACAATTAAATACTAAATATTTAGGTTTTAAGCAGAGAAATGAAGTTAACATTATAATACAAAATGCTAAATTTATAGTGGTGCCATCAATATGGTATGAAACCTTTGGATTAACAGTTATTGAAGCCATGTCATTTTCCAAGCCGGTTATAGGAAGTAATTTGGGGGGGATTACCGAAATTATTGACGACGGGATAGACGGATATTTAGTTGAGGCAAATAATTCGAACTTACTCACAGAAAAAATAATAAGGCTTTGGGATGATAATTCTTTAGTTAAAACAATGGGAGAAAATGCATTGTTAAAAGTAAAGGAGAGGTTTTCAAAAGAAGCTCATCTTAATAAAATAAAAGACGTGTACGAAAAAGTTTTAAACAAATAATAATATACCCCTATGAAACGCTTATTAATTTATCTGATTTTATTAATTATTCCATATTATTCATTCAGCCAGGCGAATACTTATTATATAAGTAATAACGGTAACGATATGAATAGCGGTAAATCCCCTGAACAATCCTGGAAAACCATAAAAAAGATTATTGCTGGTAATACCTATCTGTTAAAAAGGAATGATGTATTTTATTTTACAATAAATAAGTTTAATAACCCATCCAACAAGAAAACAACTATTGGAGCTTATGGCCAGGGTAACAAACCATTAATTTCTCTTTATAAATCCATAAATCAGAATGCGTGGCAACCGGTTTCACAAAATATTTGGAAAGTGGATCTGAAAAATACAAATAACTATACAGGATTTTTGAATAATACGGATACCAACGTCGGATTTTTGAAGGCCAATAGTGAAATTAGAGGCGCTAAATTAAGTAGCACAAGCCTGTTGCAAAAAAATTGGGATTTTTACTCTGATAAGCAATATTTATATATTTACTTACCGAATAATCCATCGAATCTTTCATCGAAAGTACAATTTGTTACAAATGTTAATATTATTGAGCTAACGAATAATATGGAAGTGAGGGATATTGCACTAACCGGAACCGGAGAGCATGCTGTAAGTGGAGTGCTTTGTAAAGATGATACTCTACGAAATTTAGATATTACGGAAATCGGTGGATCATACCTGATTGGTGTTTTACGCTACGGCAATGGGATTCAGTTTTGGCAAGGCGCATCTGATTGTTTAGTCGAAGGGTGTAATGTATCTCAAGTATATGATGTGGCTTACACTATTCAAGGGGTTCAGGCGCAGTCTACATTTGAAAACATTGTTTTTAAAAACAATAAAGCCAGTAATAACGAGCAATCTTTTGAATTTTGGGTGAAAAGCCCCGATGGTGTTTTTAAAAATTGTTTTTTTATTAACAATTATTGTACTAATGCGGGATATGGTTGGTCTTATAACGTACAGCCTAATAAAAGAAGTGCCGTACATTTACTTGCACCAATGTGGAATAGTGGAATGTCTGGCTTAACAATATCTAATAATACATTTATTTCAGCTAAAGCAGGATATATCTATTTAGCTCGTACTTTCCCTACTACAAACGCATTTAAATCATTTAATAATAAAATATCTCTTGATAAAAATGTCCCTTTGCGCGCAGATAATTTCTACAGTTTCAAAGTAAATGATGGCGCTAATTTTAGCAAGGCTTTTAACTTGGATAAGAGCTCTGAATTTAAAGTAACCCAGTAACTATCCATTACCGAAGACCCACAGATTTTACATAAGTGTAAGGTTTCAATTTTATTTTTTTGAAATCTTGAACAAATTGCATTAAAAAGTAAAAAAGTCTTATTTTAGTACTGTGGTTGTGGTTAATATGAAAAAATCTAATTTGGTAGATTTGTTGCATTATTATTTGTTAAAATAACCTTATTCATTAAAAAATTGAAAGTCGCAATACTAGGTACTAGGGGTATTCCAAACCATTATGGTGGATTTGAACAGTGTGCAGAGTATTTGGCTGCAGGGTTGATAAAGCGTGGGTTCGAGGTTATTGTGTACAACTCTCACACTCATCCGTACCAGGGAAAAGAATGGATGGGTGTAAAAATTATTCACTGTTATGATCCGGAAGATAAACTAGGTACAGCGGGCCAGTTTATTTACGATCTGAATTGCATTTTAAATACCAGAAAAGAAAATGTTGATGTAATCCTGATATTAGGGTATACAAGTAGTAGTGTTTGGGGAAGATTTTTTCCTAAAAACGTTGTGGTTACTACCAATATGGACGGACTTGAGTGGAAAAGAACCAAGTTTTCAAAAACAGTTAAAACATTTCTTTTATATGCCGAAAGACTTGCAACTAAGTTTAGCGATCATTTAATAGCTGATTCAATAGGTATTCAGGATTATTTACTGGAAACTTACAATAAAAAGTCAACTTTTATACCCTATGGAGCAGATTTATTTCAAGATCCTGATATAAGTGCATTAGATGAATATAGCGTAACCCCGTATGCTTATAATTTGCTTATCGCCCGTTTGGAACCAGAAAATAGTATAGAAACAATATTGGATGGAATAGTATTAGCAAACAGCAAAAAGCCATTCTTAGTTATCGGCAAACACCTAACCAAGCATGGTGAATATTTAAAAAATAAATTTCAAGATTATCCCAATATTAAATTTATTGGCGGAATATACAACATTACAAAGCTTAACAATTTAAGATATTACTCAGGTATATATTTTCATGGGCACACTGTTGGCGGAACCAACCCATCATTACTCGAAGCAATGGCATCAAGCAGTTTGATCTGTGCAAATAACAATCCTTTCAACCAATATATTTTAGGCCCTGATGCATTATATTTTTCAAAAGCTAAAGATATTGCCAATGTTGTTGATATCAACAAATCTGATGAGAAATATAAAAAGATGTTGATCAATAACAGTGATAAAATTAAAAACACTTATAACTGGAACTTAATTGTAGATCAATACTCCAATCACCTGAAGAGTATAGTTAAGCAGAAATAAGAATTAATCTTAAAGATAATAAGTTATTCAGCTATAATAATCTTATCGTTTTCTCCTTCTTTCTTATAAATGGTTTTTCAATCAAAATCCATGATAAATAACCAAGCAAATAAGCTAACAGAATGATGAAGTTAATATTTTCATATTGGTTGAGTTTTAACTGCACCATTACGGTTATTATCAGGCCGTGATACAAGTATACTCCGTATGAGATATCGGTCTTCCTGAGTAGTTTTAATGCGGCTTGTGGCAATGTGTATGCTACTGATAGAACGCAGCCTGCTAAAAGTAAATTTTTGATCACCAAAAATATTACCAGGTTCATATGATCCTGTATTCCTAAACTAAATACGGTGTATAAAAT
>Ga0302300_1001077_pt1 | contig 16281 bp, 15 predicted proteins | sample III_Palsa_E1_1_FD_198756 | JGI IMG/M metagenome (GOLD analysis project Ga0302300, IMG submission 198756) | Peat permafrost microbial communities from Stordalen Mire near Abisko, Sweden - III_Palsa_E1_1 | ecosystem: Environmental > Terrestrial > Soil > Palsa > Peat permafrost | place: Sweden... | reverse complement strand
TAAGGTCAGGGGAAGCCTCCACAACAAAAGGATCGTTTCCGGCGGCCATTTCATAATTGTAATCGCTGATCACCTCCCGGATGATGTACTTGCCTCCGAATTCGAGTAGTTGATTGGAATCCAGTGGCATCGGGCTGAAAAACGTCAAAAGAAGGCTGGATCTTAGCTATCCCGGAAAACACAAACTCGACATCAATGATCGGGAAGGTTCCTATTCTGTCATCTTAACCATCGAACGGCCATGAGCATCCGATGTCATATTATCGAAGACGAGCCGATGGCCAGTAAGCTCCTACAGCTCTATGTCAGCAAACTACCGGTATTGGAACTAATCGCCGTCAGCGACAATCCCCTCCATGCCCTCGAATTCCTCAAAACCAACCCGGCCGATCTGCTCTTCCTCGACATAAGGATGCCGGAAATGACAGGACTATCGCTGCTCGAAGTCTTGCAAAACAGGCCCCTGGCCATTCTCACCACTGCATTTTCAGAGTTCGCCCTGCAAAGCTATGACCTGGATGTTGTCGATTATCTCAAAAAGCCTATTACTTTCGAACGTTTCCTCAAAGCAGTAGGCAAAGCCGAACAGCGACTACAACCGCCCGGAACAGCCAAAGAGAAATTAGGGGACGCCGGCTACATCTTTGTCAAAGAAGGCACCCAATTTGTCAAGGTAAATATCGATGATATTCTGTTTATCGAGGGCCTTAAGAATTACGTGACTATTCATACCGTCACGCAAAAAATCGTCAGCCTTCAACGCCTAAAAGCTCTCGAAGACCAACTTCCAGTGGGCAAATTCATCCGGGTGCACAACTCCTATATCATTGCAAAGGGCGCCATTTCCAATGTTAAGGACAACGAAATCCGTGTCGGGACAGCAAAGATTCCCATCGGCGAAACCTATTTAAAATCCTTCATGGACTTTATTGACGGGCGTCATCTTCATTAAATTTTCTTTGCTTGTACCGTTTTTATTTTATATTCAAGTACCGAAAACCCGCTTCACAAACCGAAATTTTAGACAAAATGAACAAGACATCAATATTTATTTTAGGCGTTGCCACTTCATTCTGTTTGGGCTTTGCTTTCAAGACAGTTATTGCTAAACACAATAATTCCAACACGATGAAAAAGGTAACAGGAATTGGCGGCATCTTTTTTAAATGCAAAGACCCCAAACAAGTGAGAGAATGGTACAAAACGCATTTAGGTATTGACGCAGGCCAATATGGGGCAAATTTTAAGTGGCGACAAGATGCAGACTCAACAAAAAAAGGGTCTACTCAATGGGCCCCATTTTCCGAAACAACAAAATATTTCGATCCTTCAACAAAAGACTTTATGATAAACTATAGAGTCGAGAATTTAGAAACTCTTGTAGAGCAACTTAAAACCGAAGGAGTAACAATTGTAGACAAAATTGAAGGCTCAGACTATGGCAAATTTGTTCATATTCTTGACGTCGAAGGCAACAAGATTGAACTCTGGGAGCCTGTTGATTAATAAATTTAGTTGCTGATATCAGTGATCATTTTGTTAACAATCAGCCAATGGCCGTCGAATTGATGAAATGAGATGAATTCATCGTATTCAAAATCGTACATCTTGACGTGCAATTTGGCAACTGCTATGGAATTGATAACATTGATCGAGATGATCGTTCCTTTAAAAGGTTTGCCGGAATCCTTAGGGCTTTGACGATGAGCAACCCCATCCAGGTATTGATCGAGTGTCTTGGCATAGGGTTGCCCTTTTATATCTCCGAATAGTAAGGTGCCGGGGTAGTAGACCTGGCGAAGGATATTGATATCACCTTCATAAATGCCTTTGAAGTAGCTATCTTCCAGTACCCGGACAATTGTTGAGGAATCTTGAGTCGTTTCCATCTTCTTTGAATTTTGTGCCTTTAATACCAGCAACGTGCACGATAAAAAAGCAGTCATTAAAAGTGTTTTCATGTCAATTCAATTGATGATCGCTTGTTTTACTAAGTTAAGTACAAAAGCCATGAAGCAACAACTTTTGGCCTAAAACTTTGCCAACGAAAATAACCGCATTTTTAACCCACTTTTGACAAAATTTTGCAATTTGTCAAATTCGCCTTATTTTTGTATCTAAATTATGAGTTCCCCAGCACCGGCATCCCAGGACGACATTATCCAGCAGGAGATCCTCAAGGCGGCAATACGGCTGTACCAGAAATTCGGGCCGAACGGTTTTACCATGGATGACCTGGCGGCCGCCGCAGGCAGGAGCCGGACCTCCCTTTACTATTATTATAAAAACCGGGACGAGATTTACCAGGCAGTGATGGATAAGATCGCCCGGGATATGGCTGCTGAGATCCATCAGGCAGTAGCTGCCGTGGAAACCCTGCGGGACAAGATCTATGCCTTTTGCGATACCAAGCTGAAAGCCTCTGAAAACTGGAAAAAGGTCTTTAAAGCCATGATGGCATCGATGGACGCAGAGGAACAGTCCAACCACGCCAAAGTGATGTATAGCTGGCATAAACGGCTGATCCATTACGAGAGCGTTATCCTGAACGAAATCCTCGCGGGCGCGACCCGGCGCAAAGAGATGCGGGCTATTTCCCCCGGTGACCAGGACACCCTGGTCTTTCTTATTTACAGCGGTATCCGGGGATTCCGGCGGGAGATCTTCGAACTCAATGATCCGCATGACATGAAGGCGGCCCTCCAGCTGCTGACGGACATGGTGGTGAAGTGGCTGAAAAATTAAATTTTTTTGTCCACTTTTTGACAAAATTACAAAAAACGTCAAATAGCAATGGCAATGAACCAGATCAGCAAATTCAGCGTATTCAGGGCTTTCCGGAGCCGCAATTATTTACTCTATTTTATCGGGCGGGCGGTCTCCCAGTTTGGCACATGGATGCAGCGCACAGCAGTGATTTGGGTAATCTATTCGATCACACACTCAGCCTTCCTCATCGGGGTGACCATCTTTGCCGAACAGTTTCCTTCCTTCCTGTTCTCTTTCGCCGGCGGCGTAGCTGCCGACCGGTATGACCGGTACCGGATCATCCGGATCACTCAAATCACCTCGATGATCCAGGCGGTATTGCTGGCCCTGCTGGTGTATACCGGACATACCGTCGTGTGGGAGATCCTGGTACTCAGCGTTATCCTGGGTATCATCAATGCCTTTGACGTTCCGGCCAGGCAGTCCCTGATCCACGTGGTAGTGTCCGATCCCTCCGACCTGCCCAATGCGGTATCGCTGACCACAGCGACGGCCAGCCTTGCACAACTATTGGGCCCCGCGTTAGCGGGTATCGTGCTGAGCACCTGGAGCGCGTCAGTCTGTTTTCTCATTAATGCGGCCAGTTTTGGCGGCGTCATCGTCTCCCTGATCCTGATGAAGTTACCTCCCTCTCAACCGAAGAAGTCGGGGAAGACCATGCTGGGGGAATTTTCAGAAGGTATCGCCTATGTCCGGAAAACACCCGTGATCGGACAAATCATCCTGATGGTGGCCATCGCCAGTCTACTGGTGATGCCGTACAATACGGTGTTGCCGGTCTTTGCCAAAGTGATCTTTAAAGGCGGCGCGTCGACATTTGGGTATATCACCAGTTTTTTTGGCGTGGGCGCGGTGTTGGGCACAATCTTCCTGGCATCCCGAAAGCCGGATGCACATCTGAAGCGGCTCCTGTTCATCAGTACGATCATAACGGGGGTCGGCCTGGTCTGCTTTGCCCTCATAAAGAACTTCCCCGTAGCGATGCTGTTTGCCGTACTGACCGGATTTGGAGGTATGACCCAGTATACCGTCTGCAATATTATGGTTCAGTCCGACTCCGAACCTCACATGCGGGGCCGCGCGATCGGTATCCTGCTGATGGCTATCTTCGGGATGCTACCGCTGGGCAGCCTGTTGGTAGGGGCCATATCACAACATATCGGTGCGCCTGTCACGGTGCTTGTCGAAGGGATCATCGCAATCGTACTGGCGCTGGTATTTATGAAATTTTTGTTAGTTAAAAGATCGCCTGAACTCTAATGGCGAAAGCTTCGTTTTTGTCTTGAATAACTTACTAAAAGACTGCGGATGTTCAAAGCCCAATTCGTACGCAATTTCACTCACAGATAAACTGGTGACGGATAATTTTTCCTTCGCCTTTTCTATCAGTTTGTGGTGTATATGTTGTTGCGCATTCTGCCCCGTAAGGCTACGCAACATATCACTTAAATAACTCGGGGAAATATTGACCTGTTCCGAAAGATATTGAACCGTCGGTATCCCCTGGCTCAAAGATTTTTCGTTGTTGAAGTATTCATCCAAAATGTCTTCCAGCTTTTGCAGCAAATCATTGCTGACCGCTTTGCGCGTAATGAATTGACGCTTGTAAAAGCGATTGGAGTAATTCAACAATAGCTCGATTTGCGAAATAATGACATCCTGGCTAAAATCGTCAATCCTGCTGTTCAACTCCTCTTCAATGATTTTGAAAATGGAGATGATCGTAGCCTTCTCCTTATCCGATAAATGCAATGCTTCATTGGCTGAATAAGAAAAGAACCCATACTGTTTGATTTTTTTGGCCAAAGGATAGTTCCGGAAAAAGTCCGGATGTATCAGCAAAGTATAGCCGGCCGTACATTTGGCCGTATCGTTATTGCCGCCCACTATTTGGTTAGGAGCAGCAAACATTAAGCCGCCTTCATCAAAATCATAATAACCCTGACCATATTTCAATTTTCCGCCTAGCTTTGCTCTATACGATATTTTATAAATGTTCAGCACATGGGAATGGGATGCCCTGGCCGGAACAGGATGGATCGTATTATCGATCAGGGCGATCAATGGATGCAGCGGCTTAGGTAAGCCGAAGGACTGAAGTGCGTCCGATAAAGAATCAAATTTATGATGAGTCTCTTCTTGTTTCATATTATTTATTTCGATTCGCCCCTGAGGCTTATTTTGATTCACCCTGAGCCGCGTTAGAGACCGACTCCCACGCTTCCCAGATGGCCAGTCGCTCAGCATAGGCCGCACGCGCCACAGGCAGGTTGTGGCTGCCGAGATTGAGGCGCAGCGGCGGATTCTCCGCATCCACAATTTTAAAGAGAGCCTCGGGCGTTGCATTCGGATCGCCTCTTTCCATGCCTCTCAAGCGCCCGAAAAACTGCGTTTTAAAATCCGCATAGATATCCATCGCCGTCGCAAATTTCAAAGACTCGGGACTCCCAAAATCAGTATTATAGGCCCCTGGCTCTATGATCGTCACTTTGATCCCAAAAGGCTTAACCTCTGTCGCCAGGCTTTCGTGAATCGCTTCAAAAGCCCATTTCGACGAACAGTACAGGCCAATCACCGGCATCGTCACATGACCAAGACCGCTCGATACACCCAGGATGTGACCCCCACCCTGCTTTCTCAGCAGCGGCAGGGCTGCTTGAATGACAGCCAGTGCGCCCAAAATATTCGTCTCATAGAGCGCCCGGACATCGTCCGCGCTGGCTTCTTCGATCGTGCCGACAAGGGAATAGCCCGCATTATTAAGAACGATATCCAGCCTGCCAAAATGAGCGTGAGCTTGTTCCACCGCCGTCTTCACCTGATCCGGCTTCGTCACGTCCAGTTCCAAAGTTAGCACGTTTGCGCCGTACTTGTCTTTGAGATCCACAATGCTCACCAATGTGCGTGCTGTAGCCGCCACCTTATCCCCACGCTTAAGTGCGGCGTCAGCCCAAACCCGTCCAAAACCCCTGGAAGCGCCCGTGATAAACCAAACTTTCTGACCATTTGAAGCTTCATTGTGTTGTACCATGTTTTACATTTTAATGATACAGCAAAGGTCGGCAGATGTCATTTCCTGTTTGTAGCCTAATCGGGGGATTTTGTAGTCAAAATGAGAAAGTACGCTCCTCCCAAAGACGTCCACGGTGAATTAGAGAAAAATATATAACTTTAAACGATGCCCAATCTCACCCACATATTTCCCTTTTTTATTGTTGCAAACCTAAAGGCTGCCCTTTCTTTTTATACAGGCCAACTCGGATTTGAAGTGCGGTATACCGGACCTGCCGATGGGGCTTTTTGGGCGATCGTTGGCCGGGATGAAATCTCCATCATGCTTAAAGCAATTGCCCCTGATATTAAACCGCAGCCCAATCATACCCGTCATGAATGGGCACGCTGGGATGCATATATCCATGTGTCGGATCCTGACATCCTGTTTGAAGAATACCATGCAAAAGGCATTAGGTTCCACCAACCTCTGCAGGACGACCATGACGGGTTACGCGGATTTGAGGTGATGGATGCCGACGGGTATATATTATTTTTTGGTAGGCCCGTGTCACAAAGACAATCCACGGCATTTAAACAAATGAGTCCGCAACTGCCTGTGACCCATATTGAACGTTCCATTGAATTCTACACAAAAAAATTGGGCTTTAGTGTGGATTTTAGGTATGAAGACTTTTATGCAGGCATTGTTAAGGACGGCTATTCCATTCACCTTAAATGCGGCATCCCTCCGGGGAACGATGGAAAAGATAAGGAAGACCTTGAGATTACTTTTTCTGTGGAAGGTATTGAACGCTTATATGAAGATCTACTCAGTAAATCGACCAACATTGTCCAGCCTTTAAGGGATATGCCGTATGGTAGAGAATTTTACATTGCAGATCCGGATGGAAATCGCATTGCTTTTCTGGAAACAACCTGATCTGATTCATGGCATCAGCTATAGACAACTTCTTCTCGCGGTACCTGGGCTATATCCAGGGCGATTTTCCAGATATCTGCATCAGGCTTGCGAAAATGAACGAAGCAGGAAGAGATAAAAAAGTCCACGAAATCATTCAAATAGGACCTGGCCTCTTTTGGTAATGGCCCTTTTTTTGATCAGTGTGGGAGCGGGATTGTATGCTGCCAACCACCCCCGGATAGCTCAATTCGAAAATGACTACCATCATGAGCCGAAAGCCTTTTTAGAAGCGGAAATTCAACGGACCTCAAACTCACAACGGGGCCTGGCGCTGGTGTTCAGGATCCTGCCCGCCATCGTCATAATCGCTGCCATAGTGATCATGCTGGCGCCGGCACACCGTGAAGACTGTGAATCATTTTACCACTACAACTTCCAGGGTGATAGTTTTTGAAGGCAGGTGAATCTGTACAAAATATTCACCTGATGGCTTACCGGATAAATCAAATGTTGATGGAAACCCTATGGCTTCATATACTTGCTGACCCCCGGAGTTAAATATCTCAATGGAAGAAACCTGGGTCCTGTCACCTGTAAACAACACGGTGAATGTCCCCGTAGACGGATTCGGGTAAAGAGTGAACCTTTCAGTTGTGTCCATTTCGCATTTTTGGACAGTAATAACGATACTGTATGTATTTTCACCACCAAAAGCAGTGAGCATTAACCTGTAGTAGGAAACGGATTTACCTGGCACCTTATCCGTATAAGAGTACGTATGCAATGTGGACGAAGTGCCTGCTCCTTCAATCGTCCCAATTGCCTGCCAGTTGTTACCATCATCACTTCGTTGAACAGTAAACAATTTGTTGTTTGTTTCCATTGCAGTACTCCAATTCAATACTACGGTATGCATAGCACAAACACCTGTAAAAGACAACAACTCAATTGGAAGAATACTGCAGCTGCCACCGAACGAATTATTGGCCGTCATTGCAGTAGTGTTTATAATACCGGCTGCTGTGAGAGCTCTGCCATCAAGGTTAACTCCTGTACCCAGAATGATCGCGCCGTTGTTAGAAACGATATTACCGAAAAAGGTAGAATTGTTATTGATAGTAATGGCGCCTTGGACCTCCCAGTACACATTTTTCGCCTGAGCACCGTTAATCAGGCTGACACTCGAAAAGACACTTGTCGAAAGTGCCCCATTGATCTGTATGATGAAGATAGCATTGGCATTTCCTTCCGCGTCGAGATAAAGCGAACCCGTTAATAAGGTCGCTGCATTCATGACGTAGGTATGCGGCGTAAGAACCAGGTTGTTGCCAAACTGGGCAGGATACAATAACTCGATATCGTCGGGCAGCGTGACGAGATAAGTATAGAGGTTCAGAAAATCGGTTGCGCATTGTACTGTAGATGCGTCTGGAACGAGATGAATCGTACCCGTGACTAATAGCGGGTTGTAACCGGTAGTTGAACCGCCATTTGATCCGACATCGCCTGTAATATTCGTTATACCCGAATTTGAAACGGTCCCATTGGCGGAAAATAGTGTAAAACATGCTACACTGTTAAGGACCGGGGATATGGGTCCCGTAAGGACAGGCGCTGAACAACCCAATGGAGTATAGGCGGTTGTGCCATAAACCGAAACAGCCCCGGCGGTAGAAAGCTCTCTTCCTTCCAGGATGCCACCGGCGCCCATGTCAATTGCTCCGTTGTGCGAGATTAGCGTTCCCCTCATGGTAGTTGATGCAGCCATGGATATGGCGCCCTCCGCTACCCAAAACACATTACAAGCCACGGCCCCGTTAATCAAAGCGACTGTGGCGCTTGCGGCTGTCGTCAATGCACCGCCCGTCGTAATAATAAACACCGCGTTGGGATTACCTTGTGCATCGAAAGTAAGCGCGCCGACCACCGATGCCGCCGCCGCAGAGGCATAAACTCCTGCAAAAAGTATCTGCCCGCTTCCAAGCACAGGTCCAATAACGGAAGTTGGGGTGAGTGTGCTGATATAAACCCAGGCGGCCTGCAAATCTATTGCAGCTTGTGCGGTTGAAGCATCAGCAGTATGCATCGCGCCGTTTACATTACCGAAACCGCTGATGGCGCCGACATTCGTTCCTACGTTGCCGGTGATCTGGGAAATTCCTGTGTTGCCTATAGCTCCAACACTGGAGAAGAGAGCAAAATTGGCCGCGGTACCTAAGTTAGGTGTCTGTGCGAAGTTTACATCCGGGGTAGCCAACAGAGAAACGCCTACTAAAACAGTAAGCACAAATTTGTTTTTCATGTTATTGGGGTTAGTAATACTTTTTATCCGGAATGTTGCGGGAGGCGCGGGGCATTTTATTATAATGATAACAACTAAACAGACAGTATATTCTATTGACTAACAAATCTTATCGTTTATTAAGTACTTTATGCGTATTTACTAAGTATACCCCCCCGAACATGCGACAATGATCAGGCCGCCGGGTTAAATCTAATTGTTTCCAAAATATTTAGGTGTTTGTACCTACTCTTTTCAGAGCCCAGCCTATAAGTTGGTATAATGGTACTGAAAGTCATGTATATATATCCTTTCAAATTCGCGACTTCCTTGCGTATGACTTATCTTGGATAGTCGCTAACACTAATCCCATTATTATGCATTCACCTTCTGCTCCCGACCATATTCTTCAGCAGGCTTTTGAAAATTCGCTACAGGCTAATATCATTTCAATAGTGGAGAGCGGCAGGATCATCAGAGCGAACAGGGCTGCCTGCAGATTACTGGGTTATTCAAAAAAGGATTTATTAACCAAGAACAGGGTGGAAATATTCCGGATAACGGAAAAGAACTATAAAATGATGATTCTGGAAAGAACAAGGGAAGGAAGCGCCAAAGCCGACCTGTCGATAGTAAGAAAGGACGGTAAATTATGGCCTTGCGAAATCACTTCCGTGATCTTCAAAGATACCGAAGGCGTCAAGAATTCTATCACGAGTATCGTCGACCGGCGGGAAAGGCTTTCGTTACAGAAAAAAATAGACGTAGAAAATGAACGATCGGTGGCCAGTAATATCATTATTGCCCAATCAAAATCCGACTCCTACCAGGCGGAAAATAATGATTGGATAAAATCGATCGGCAAAACAACATACGACGTGACCTGGGACTGGGATGTAGTGACCAACCTGATCTCCTTTGGAACGAGTTACGAGAAGGTTTTCGGCTATAAACTGCCGGCAACCAAGGTCAGTTTTGAAAAATGGTTGAGTTTCTTTCAACCGGAAGAAAGAGAGGTTATGAAAAAGAAGATCAATAAGATCTTCGATTCTGACAAAAAGAACTGGGAAGACAATTTTCAACTCATCTGCCCCGACGGGACATTGGCGCATGTCATAATCCGGTCAAATATCCTCAGAGACACCACCGGAAAAGCCATACGGATGATCGGGGTGATACATGATGTAAGTAAAATGCAAAGATTAGAGGCCACTCTTGATCGGGAGATCAGAATCAATAAAAGCCAAATAACCGAAGCCATAGTGGAAGCCAAGGAAATGGAAAGATCGGATATTGGAAAGGAACTGCATGATAATGTGAACCAGCTATTGGGAGCATCCATGTTATATCTCGATATGGCCAGGAAGGATATAAAGAACGGGGAGATCTATTTAATACATTCCTCCGAATACACGTTCACTGCCATAGAGGAAATCAGGAAATTGACGAAGGGATTGATGACCGATACCATCAAGGATTTTGGGCTTTGTGCAGCCATTGAACATATTGTCCGCGACACGATGGAGGCCTATCCCGTTAAAATACATTGTATACTAAAACCTTCTTTGGAAAGAGCAATGAGCTACAAATTCAAGATGAATGCTTTCAGGATAGTACAGGAACAGTTGACTAATATATTGAAGCATGCTGGAGCATCTGATATATATATTACAATGTCTAAAACGAGCGGAAAATTCACTCTTTCCATTGCAGATAATGGGATAGGATTTGACAATGGGAAAAAGTCGGATAACGTGGGTATAGGGATCAGCAATATTACCAGTCGGGCAGAGTTTTATAGAGGAAAGGCCAAGTTCATTACCGAACCGGGAAATGGCTGCAACCTGGTCATTACTTTTCCAACTGCCTTGTCGCTTTAATAGGAAACCCGACTTTCAATACATATCCTTCTCCCGGCTGCGACAGGATCGAAACGGTTCCCTGGTAGAGTTCAGCCCTGCTCATAATATTCATAATGCCGACTCCTTTGTTGTTCGTTGCAACATCACACCCCTCCCCATTGTCAGATATTACGAGTTGGACGGTATCATTTGTTTTCACCAGATGTACCTCAGCTTGCGAAGCTTTTGCATGTTTTAGAATATTGTTCAGTTGTTCCTGAACGATACGGAAAATATCCAATTGTAGTGCTTCAGTGAGTTCCGCCTGCTGAATGCCCTTCTCCCAAAATTGAATATGTATGGCGTTGATCCTCATAACATCCTCCACTAATATTTTTATGCTTTCGACCAGGCCCATCACATTTAAGCGCGGGACCGCCAGGCTTTTAGAAATATTCCGGATCTCTTCTATAACCGTAACAATATAACCGGCCGATTTCTGTAGCAACATATCTCTTTCCTCTTCATCGGTCTTCGCCAGCTCAATATACAATTTAGCGGCGCCAAGGATCTGATTCAAATTATCGTGCAGCTCTTTTCCGATATTAGCTCTCTCTTTTTCCTGTGCGATCAGAACCGCTGCGACGATTTCCTTTTGATTTTTTAGCTGCTGCCGGGCTAAATTTCTCTCCGACCTCAGCAATTGGGATTCGGCGGATTTCCTGGCTGTGATATCCTGGGTCGCTCCGATCATCCGGGAAGTTCTTTTGCCCTGGTTATATACGATGTGTCCCCGATCATGTACATGGGCATATTCGCCATTTAACTTTTGAAACCTATATTCCTGCTCCCAGTCATCGGCGCTAGATTCAGCGAAGAACTTATGGGCGCTGGTCAGGATGCGTACTTTATCATCCGGGTGCAGTCTGGCCTCCCAAAACCGTTGCGGAATCAATGCATTCTGTATTTCGTAGCCAAAAACCCTTTTATGGCCACCATCAATCCAGAATATCTGTTCCGACAAGAGGTCCCATTCCCAAAGACAATCCGTAGTCACCTCTGTTATTAGACGGTACATGTCATTAAGGGATTTATGTTGCCGAAGCAAAGGTTTATGATCCTCTGGATTCTTTCTGCCTTTAAAAGACACAGATAAGAAATCATCGAAATAACAGGTAGTCACATCAAACCAATTCTTCATTTTTGGCCAATATATTGTAAAATGGATAGGGATATCCTGCAGCAATGCCCGGCAGTAAACAGTATAAAAAGTTTTAGGAAGTGCGTCCATAAATGGCGCCCATACATTCTTTCCCACTATATCCGCGGCAGAAATTCCTAATAATTCTTCTGCCATACGGTTCCAGGAGGATACAGTCCACTGTTGATCTACTATAAAAAAACCATTACCGATGATCTCAGCAATGGCGGCATCCGGATATTGTATCAGTCTACCCGTTGGCGAATATCCATTTTCATGCAAAGTAAAGGTAGAAGCCATAATACAGCATTTAAAACCCTACCCGAAGTTAGGAAGTGCTGCTTCGTTAATGTTATACTGTTTGACGATGATGTTACATGATTCACAGGTCTGGCCTTCACAGCAAATGAAATTTGGGCCGTACAGCAAATAGAGATACGGATAAAAACTTACATTTGTAATCATTAAATCATCTTTTAAACTGTGAAGCCTATTACCCACATGGTCGAATAATATGCTGAAGGGTTATTTCCTTTCCGTCATCCCATATATTGAATCGGGTAACCCGGTCAGTAAAAAGCTGGCGTCTATCAAGGTAACTGAGATCATTGTATTGCTATTGGAAATACCGCCGGACCTGCAATCCTTCCTATTTGACTTCAGCGATCCGCATAAACAGGACCTGGAAGAATTCATGCTGAAGAATTTTCACTATAATGCACCCATCGAACAGTTTGCCAAACTCAGCGGCAGAAGCCTGACCAGCTTTAAACGGGAATTTTCGGATATTTTCAAGACCTCTCCGGGAACCTGGCTGAAAGACAAACGGCTCTCGGAGGCCTACTACCAGGTAAAGCCAATCCCACAGCCGGAGAATAACCTATATTTCGAAGGCGTGCGACTGGACATATAGGATAAGGGCAATCGTGTTTTTTACTTTCAGCTTCTTGAGTATATTATGCCGGTGAACTTCTACCGTCTTTACCGCTATATCAAATTTTACTGCGATATCTTTTGAGCTTTCACCGCCACATAATAAACTTAAGACTTTCAATTCACTGTCAGAAAGGGATCTCAAATCAGGTGCCATACCATCGCCCCCAACCGTTTTTGGGACCAGCAATGCTTTTACTTCCGCGCAGATATATGTATTTCCCTTATTCACTTCTTCGATAGCATAGATCAATTCATCACAAGGGGAGTTCTTGGTCACATACCCTTTAGCTCCCAGTCGAAGAAACTTTTTTACGTTCGCAGGTTCAGAACGCATAGATAAACCGATAATCTTGGACAAAGGAGATACTTTACGAATGACTTTCAAGACCTCAAATCCGTCCAGGGGTTGCATATTAATATCCAATAGCACGACATCTGGCCGCTTATTTTTTGCCAATTCTCCGGCCATCCGGCCATCTCCGCATTCTGCTACTATTTCCATATTCTCTTTTGTTAAGAGCAAAAAGCGCCAGCTTTCCCGGATCAGGGTGTGATCATCAATAAGCATGATCGAGATTTTATTCATCATGTAAAAGATAGACTATTTCCGCCCGTTCATATCCTATAAGTCGAATAAATACTATATAATTCAGTGATTTTATGGAATTTTAAGAGTAAACCCTAGTAAAAAGGACCCTGTACAGGACCCCGATTTGCAAGCTTTTTATTGCGGCAACCCCTCTTCAAAACCTATATCAGCGTCACCCCCGGACATAGACAGGTCCAGGTTCCACGCAGACAGAACAAAATAAGGTGCGCCCCCTCCCGCGTCCTTGTCCCGGTAACGGCACCGGATAGTCCTTGTCTCCCCCGGTGCCAGCGATATATAATTGTCGGAGACAATCACCGGCAGAATATCCCCGCCGCCCTTCCCCTTCAAAGCCCGCAGATGGACAAAAAAGGCCACGGCCTTTCCCGTGTTGGTTATCTTCAGTTCGTACCGGGCACTATCCCCTTCCATCCCGCTCGTATGACGTATTTCCAACGTCGTCTTCGGCATGTCCTGCAAAGCCGAATAATCCGCATAGGATGTCTCCGGGGTCGTATACCAATTGGATTTCTTCCAGTTCAGGATATCGCTCTTTTTAGACAGCCAGTACCAGTTAATGCTATGCACTTCCCCGTCAGGATCCTTTAATTCCAGGCGTAAGAAATAGGTATCCGACAGCCCGTTGATAGAAGCCGGGAGGGAGAGGCAAACCTTTATAGCATCTTCGTCCACTCCGGTCGTCAGTGTCTGCGTATATTTCCGGGCGCCATCCAGGTTGTACACAGACACTTGCAGTTGCAGGTCGGGGAATTTTCGGAGCAATGAATTGATGACCGCCACCGAGTTAGAGGCATAGGAATACATGACGTGCAGGGGCTCCATCGCCTTCTTCATACCAAAATAAGTGCCCCCGGCGTAAAGATAATAGTCGTAGGTGTGCCAGATCAGCCCCGGCCAGGGGTTGCTCAGCATCCACTGCACCACCCCCGTAGCCATATTGTATTTATGCAGGCCATAAGCCTCCATCATCGCCCTGTGCGCCTCATAGTTCTGTGCCTGGGCCTTGGCCGTATAGTTTTTTATCGAAGGATAGGCGCCGTAACGCGCTGTCAGCGCCTTGTTGAAAATGTCTGTCGTAGAAAAAACACCTCCTCCGGCATGGTAGTGCCAGGCCGACGAGGACGCAAATGACGGTGACGCCCCCGCCGGCGACCCCTCCGCCGTCGCCCCTATCAGCGAATCGGCCGGAATAAATTTTATAAGGCTTTCATAGGGAGGGATCGACGGGCCCGGGGATATTTCCGTGGCAAAGCTCCAGGCCCCACCAAATTCTTTGCCCGCATCAGTCTCCCAATATACCGGTGGCACCCATTCGTAGGGTCCCAGCATTTTCACGCCACTGGACCCTGACACCTTTGATTTACGCCCATCCGCCGTAGCAATCACCGGGTTGGGCCATTTCAGGGATTTTTCTATGTCCAGATAAGACCTCTCCAGCGATGCATCCGTCGGCGGCATGTCACTGCCATTAAGCCATACCATCAGGCAGGCCTTATTGCGAAGCCAGTATATGACACTGCTGTCCGAGGCCAATGCCACGGCACGCTCTGCCGCATCCCAGTGTTCCGGGTGCTGCCACGCCCCACAGCACATCCATCCTGTCATGACCAGTATGCCATATTTATCGCAGAGCTCATAGAAATGATCATCCTCCAGTTTACCCTCCGATCGGATGATATTCATGTTCATATCCCGTACCAGGCGTATTTCCTGCTCCTGCCGCTCTGCAGAGCGCCGCTGGAACATATCCGGAGCCCACGCCGCTCCCCGCAACATGATCGGTCGCCCGTTGACGATAAATTCTCTCGACTGATCATCGATCAGCCGGGAGGTGATCTCCCGAATACCAAAGTTTGCCCCTGCAGTGTTGCTTACCTTGCCATCCACTACCACTGATAGCTCAATATGATTAAGTTCCGGTTGGCCATATTGCCAGGGCCACCAGATGCGCGGGTCGGAAATATTCAACTGCGGAAAATCAGCAGGGTCCCAGTTGATATCTGTTGACTCCAACGCTTTGAGGTGTATCTTCTTTTCGAAATGAATGTTGCCGTTGATATCGCCCTTTACCAGGGCATCCTCCTCCTCGTTCTCATAATTGGTTATCCGCGCATCCACGCTCAAATGTGCCACAGTTAGGGCCGGAAGATCAAAATGAGTTGTGACCAGCGGGTACTCGACACCCACCTTATCGTAGGATTTTATTTCCACCTCATTCACAATCCCTGCATTATAATCCGGCTGATCGGGTATCCAGTCGGCATAATCGATCGCCAGGTCGCCCCCGTCCCTGTTTGGACGCAAAGGTCTGGTAATTTGCAGGGCCAGGACGTTTTCGCCGCCATAACGGACGTATTTTGTTATATCCAGTTCGATGATCCTGAAAGGCCCTTTCACCTGCGACGAATCCGCAATCTTCTGCCCGTTCAGCCAGACGGAGGCAGTATAATTGATGCCGTGTAGTTTCAGTAAGATCTGTCGCCTTTCAACTGCCTTCGGCAAATCGAACCCCCGCCGGAACCACCAGGGTTTATCCAATTTAGGGTCGCTTAATTTTTGCAGGTTCTGCCCCATGAATACATCGAATGGATAGACTTTATTCGCTATCAATCCGCCAAGGATCGTCGTGGGGATGCTGACAGTATACCAATCCTTTGCATCGAACGCAGCCATTGAAATACGGGTTCCCTGAGAAGTATCCGTCACCCCGGATTGCATTTTCCAATC